>ENA-OQJN01000176-OQJN01000176.1-human-gut-metagenome-genome-assembly--contig:-NODE-176-length-31741-cov-4.746283_pt1 | contig 31741 bp, 32 predicted proteins | sample MGYA00242610_ERZ504777 | MGnify/ENA primary metagenome ERZ504777 (study PRJEB26092, sample SAMD00036350) | human gut metagenome | host: Homo sapiens | study: EMG produced TPA metagenomics assembly of... | reverse complement strand
AGTGTGGTGTAATGCTCTATGTTGCATTCGTTTTTAGTAAAATATTTTAATAATGTTGATTTTTAACTGCTCTTAACTCAAATATTGCATCTTAATTTAAAAAGAGTTATAATACAGAAAAAGAGTTAAGATTGTAGGTGATGACATGGAATATCTCGATAAAGTTCTGGGAGTCAAGGTTACCTATGAGGATGTAGAGTTTAAGCATTTGCCCAATTTTATAGCCACAAGGTACCGTTTACAGATGGTGTCAATGAATGAACAGAAGATGATTTTTCTTTATCCTAAGACAGAACTGGAGCAGATTGAAGTACTGAAAAAACATATTGCTCGGATACAGAAAAATGAGAACTTGCCTGTTGTGCTGGTGCTAAAAGAACTTGGCTTTCGCCAGAAAGAATATTTGATTCGTGAGAAGATTCCATTTATTGTAGATGGAAAGCAAATTTATTTGCCCTTTATGGCAGTGTATTTGCAGGAACGGTGCAGCGCCGAAAAAAGACAAGGGAAGAAATACTTCCATCGGCGCAGATGCTTCTACTGCATTTCATTTATGGAGGCGCACAGGAATTATCTACAAGTCAAGCTGCGAAAGACTTGGAACTGACACCTACTTCTATATCAAGGGCATCAAGACAGCTTGAAGAAATGGGATTGCTGCATATCAGAAAAGTCGGTGTGCAGAGGATCATGCAATCTGAGGATTCTCCGAAAACACTGTTCCAAAAAGCAGGAGATAAGTTGCTGAATCCAATAAAACGAACGGTTTATATTCCGAAAGAATTGGTGGGAACAGAGCTGTTGGAAAGTGGATATTCGGCGTTGGCAGAGTATTCTATGCTGAACACACCGAATGTCAGATGTTATGCGGCAGAAAGAATCTCTCAAATGGAAAGATGTTATGACCAATAGCTTGCAGAATTCGTTGGTGCAAGTGGCCGTAGAGATGTGGAGATACAATCCACGAAAATTGTCCACGCGAAACATTGTAGATGAGCTTTCGCTGGCATTGGCATTGAGAGAAGATGCAGATGAAACGGGTTGAAGAAGCAGTAGAAGAAAATGTTGAATGAACTGTGGAGAAAGATAGATGGTTACAGGGAATTGGATAGCTTTAAGGAATGGTTCAAGGGCAGTGAAGAACAATATGCCATCATTGGAGGAAGAATGATGTTTTCCGTCTGACGGAATTGATTGATCCCACGGTCAAGATAGCGGCTCCCCAAGGAGTTTATGCCGATATTCAAGAGTTTGTCCAGCGTATGAAAAAAGAAAACTTGGATATTAAACAGTTGGGGCTGGTTGGCAGAACAAAGGAGAAGATTCTGGAAGAATTAAAAGCAATGTACGAGACACTTTAATATAGATATTTGAACAGACAAGGGCGTGTCAGTAAGGATTCGATTGACTTGACCCAATAACAATCAGAGAATAAAACGGAAAACTGTTTTAGATGAGGAAAACCATGAAAACGCTCTGCATCACAGCACAAGGACTTTGATGCATTGGCCGTGACTCAAATGGTCACCAGGAAAGATGAATAACAGTTTACAGAAAACAGAATAGAATCGTCTTTGATGCCTCGTTGGGAAACCAACGGGGTATTTTTTTGCCCTAAGCTGGTTGTATAGAACACTGAAAAGTCAAAACGAACCGTAGGTAGTCCTGCAAGGACAACCAAAGTGCGCCTACGAGGCCAACGCGAAGTCGGAGGATTCTTGTTAAACTTACTTTGTAAGGACGAAAGTCTGAATGTTCCTTGAAAACTGAATACTCATTCTTCAGGTACATTCCTGTTTGGTCGAGCCTTCGGCTGCACGCCATGAAGCCCATCGGGGCGATAGCGGTTTCGCAGAAGCAAATGCCGGATTGCAACCGGCGGCGGTGTTAAAGCCAGACAGGGACAATGATACTTCCGTAATTCGCGGTCCGGCCATAAGGAAGGCGGGATGGTTAAATTCCAATGGAGCAGTGAAGCACACTGCCGCCTGTGAGAAATCCTACATCTCTGGGGTGATAAGAAAAAGTACATAGAAACCATATTTTCAGAAAGCACTGCTGGGTGCTGTATCAGCATGATACCTGGCAGGCTTTATCCATATCAGTGTATGGAGATTGGAGACAACAGCAAATGAAAGAAAACTGGGTTTATCGGCGAGGTGATTTATATCTCGCCAATCTCGGTGTTCCGGTCGGATCAAAGCAGGGCGGTGTTCGTCCTGTTGTGGTTCTTCAGAATGATGTCGGCAATTATTATGCGCCGACGATCACGATTGCTCCGCTGACATCGAAAATTGAGAAGAAGCGAAAGCAGCCAACGCATTTCTTTCTCCGTAAAGCAAAGGGACTGACAAAACCGTCTATGGTATTGGCAGAACAGCTCGACACCTGCGACAAGATATGCGTGATTCGCTATCTTGGGCGGGTAAGTAAGGGGCAGATGCGTGGGATTGACGAAGCTGTAAGGATTCAGCTTGGTTATTACATTCCGGAACAGGCAGAGAAAAAAGACAGGGCAAATGCCGAAAGGAAGGTGAAGAAGGCAATGGATAAACTGATTACAAGGAAGGAAGCAGCCAGTATACTGGGAATCAGCGTAAAAACACTGGATGCTGCAAGAACAGACGGTTTGATCTCCTATGTTCAGTATGTGGAAAACGGCTGCGTTTATTTCACGGAAGTGGGGATTCAGGAGTGCATTGCAAAATGTACGCACCGTGCAAAACCGATGGAACGTGCTGCGACATATCGCAAACCTCGAAGCTTTCGGCGGTGAAAATCGACATCGTTGAGTATGGACGATGAATCCGCAATAATGAAAGCAACAACAGAATTGGAGGTAATGATATGGCGGCAAGAAGAATGATGCTTCCCGATTATGGTACGGTGAGTATGAAAGGAACGTCAGTATTATCGAACACGTGTAACAGATCAGCAGGGCGGCGGGTTTCCTTATATGCAAGAACGAGAGAGGAACTGTACCAGAAGGAACAGGAAGCGATCCAGCAGATTGAGAACAAGACGTATCGCCGCAGTACACCTACAGTGGAGGAGTATTGCGAGAAATGGCGTGCTGATGCAGTCGGCACAGATCAGGATGACAACGCTGATTGACTATACATCAAAAGTGAAGAACTACATCATCAAGCCCTTGGGCGATATGCATATGGGAGATGTAACAGCAGATGAGATTCGCCTAGCACTGTTGGCGGCATCGAAAAAGTCGGAATCTGTGTACAAATCCGTGAATGTTATCTATAAGTGTATTTTCGCGGCAGCGATGGAGAGTAAGATCATTGATGAGAATCCGACCATCTATCTGAAGAAGAATGTGGGAGGAATTCCCCAGAAGGAACGCCTCCCGCTTACGGATGAGCAGGTGGATAAGCTGTTGGATGCCATTTACGGCTTGCCGCCGTATGTGTTTGTAATGCTGGGGCTGTACGCAGGATTGCGGAGAGAAGAAATCCTCGGACTTCAATGGGATTCGGTGTATCTTGATTGCGAGGCTCCGTACCTTACCGTTCGGAGAGCCTGGCATACGGAGCATAATCGTCCGGTGATTCTGACAGAGCTGAAAACAAAGGCAGCGCATCGGAATGTCCCTCTGCCGGACAATCTTCTGGAATGTCTGAAAGAGGCGAAGAAGACATCGACATCGGATTATGTGGTTGCAAACCGGGATGGAGCCCCGTTGTCCTATACGCAATTCAAGAGATTATGGCAGTATATCGTAACCCGTACCACAAAGGAACGCTGCTATTATCGCTATGAAGATGGCAAGAGGGTAAAGCATACGGTGAAGCCGGTTCTGGGGCAAAAGGCGGCACACAATGGAAATGTGGTTTACAGTCTGGACTTTGAGGTGACGCCGCATCAGCTACGGCACACCTATATTACGAATCTGATTCATGCTTCGGTTGATCCGAAGACAGTTCAGTATCTTGCCGGTCATGAAAGCAGCAAGATCACCATGGATATATTTACGCCAAGGTGAAATACAATCGCCCAGAGCAGCTCGCAGGAGTGCTGGAAGATGCTTTTGCATCGTGGGATTAAGAGTAAATCAGAAAGAACTTAGGGCAGGGATGGTCAAAAATCCCTGCCCTTTTTACATACATTCGACATCCTTGAAGGAAGTGCTGTACGCAATGATAATAAAAGTGACAACACGCAATGTATGAAGATAGACGAGGAGGAGAACACATGGCTAAAGGAAAAAAGCGCCCTGCTGAACTTCCGGAATACGGAACAGTGATGATGAAAGGGGTACAGTATTATCGCACCCGAATTACAGATGCAGACGGGAAGAGAGTGGCGATTTATGGGCTGACACGCGAAGAATTATATGACCGGGTGGAAGATGCCCAGAAGAAAATCGCGGAAGTGGTTTTCCACAGAGAGAATCCGACCGTGGAGGAGTATTGCGAAAAATGGTTGCTGATGCGGTCTGGAACGGTAAGAACCAATACGTTGGAGGGATACGCGCGGATGGTGAATCGGTACATCGTGGGGCCGATTGGACAGATGTATATGGACGAGGTGACCACTGACGACCTGCGGCTGCTGATGGTTCCGCTATCACAAGGTTCTTCCGGAATGTATGGTCAGCTCAATATGTTGATTAAGAACATTTTTAATTCGGCAGAAGAGAGCAAGTTGATCAAAGAGAATCCATCCAAAACGATTTGTGCAAGAGGCGGAAAGCCTGCGAAACGGCGCGAAGCTTTGACGGATGAACAGACTGCCATTTTGCTGGATAGCATTCGTGAGCTTCCACCGTATGTTTTCGTGATGATCGGCTTGTACGCGGGACTGCGTAGAGAAGAGATTCTTGGATTGAAATGGGATTGTGTATTCCTGGATGAAAAAACGCCGTACATTTCCGTAAGGCGTGCATGGCATGTGGAAGGCGGTGAGCCGGTGGTCAACACACTTTTGAAGACTCCGGCAGCGAAGCGAGATGTTCCGATTCCCAAATGCCTGGTAGCCTGTCTCAAGGAAGCAAGGGAAAAATCAGAATTGGAATATGTGATCTCCAATTCAAAGGGAACTGTTTTGACGGAAACACAGTTTGTGAGGGTTTGGAAGTACATAACAGTCCGTTCTACCGCAGAACGCTGTTATTACACCTATGTAAATGGACAGTCCATCAAGCACAGAATAAAGCCAAGGCTTGGTGAGCATCAGCCGAACAATCCCAAGCTGGTGTATACGATGGACTTCAAAGTGACTCCGCACATGCTGCGGCACACCTACATCACCAATCTGATTTACAAAGGCGTTGATCCTAAGATGGTGCAGTATCTGGCAGGTCACGAGAACAGCAAAACGACTATGGACATCTATGCGAAAGTCAAGTATAATAAACCTGAGGAATTAAGCAGCGTTGTGAATGCTGCATTCGGGTTGCGTTAAAATGCACCAAAAATTTCGCGATTTCGTGGGTTTGCCTATGGGCTTACTGAGAGAGAAAAGCCAGAAAAACCGCATGAATACTGGACTTTTTGGATCAAGGTCAGGTGAGTACGGTCTGAAGGCTGCACGTCGTGCTCCCCAGTTCAGCAAGCGCTGATTTTACCGTATTACGGCTTTTACGGCTCTGCTTCGGCAGAGCCGTTTTTGTTTAACGGAAGTTTCCCAGCGGACTGGGGAGCACGACTGCGCATATCCGGCGGTTGAGATTCCTTCATCTCCCTCTTGACAAAAACTGAAAAAGAGACTATTATACCAGTCAGACAGACAATGGAGCCTGGGGTGTGTTCACCTCAGGCTTTTTTCTTTGGAATGTCTTGGGAAATGCATCGCTGCGGGCCGATAGAGGGGGTCCGCAGCGGAAAATTAGGCTGCGGGCTGCGGCAGAATGGTGTCTGCCGGGCCGCAAAGAGGAAAAGGAGAAGGTATCATGAACGAGAATGTTGACGGTATGATGATTCGTCTGGTCGGCCTTGCACTGGCTGTCCTGATGATGGCTGGCATGACCATCTACACGGACCTTTTCAAAAAGACATCCGGCATGGATGCCCGCGCCGCTGTCATCAGCGTACAGGACGGCCATGTGGCCGCAGAGGATGTCCAGTGGAACGCCTGAGATAAACTTTTCTTCAAACACAACACAGCGCCCCGGAGCAGACTGCTCCGGGGCGCTGTGTTCATTTAAGCGTTTATCGCTTCTGCTGCTTGAGGCGGGTCATGAAGTCGTCGGCCTCGATGGCCTCAGGGGTGAAGCTGTTGTTGTTCCACCAGCTGGCGAGGGCGGCGGCAACGGTCAGGCCGCTGGAAATGAGCTGTTCCAGCTGGGCGCTCTCGATGGGCAGCATGGGCTTGCCCACGGCGCTGAGCACCTGATTGGTCAGGGCCAGCGCCAGCGCAGCGGTGCGGGCCAGGGTGGATGCGGAAATCTTGTGATGGGTCATAGTCAGTACCTCTCTTTCTGTTTCAGGATATGTGTTCGGTGTGGTTCAGGTCTCCTGCAGCACGACGGTGCCGGAGAAGATGAGGGTGGTGTCGTCGCCATAGTAGGCGCTGCCGTGGGCGATGTCGATGCAGTCGTTTGCTGCGACCCAGGAGGGCTGGACAGAGGGCGGGTAGAAGTTGTTGGAGGCGGCGAAATAGAGCTGGTATTCGACGCCCTTTTCCAGCGCGATGCTGCCCATGTCCAGCACCACGTCGTTGTAGCCGCGGACAATGTCGATGAACTTGTCTACCAGGGCGGTCGTGGAGCCGTACTTGCGCAGGACGGTGCGCATCGTGCCCGGCACATAGCCCTTGACGCGGAATTCCAGCGAGCGGAGCAGCAGGCCCGCTTTCTTGGCCGTCAGCGGCATAAAGAACTCGGACTTGGCGGGATAAGTGTCCCACGCGGGGATGTCGCCGCTGTCGGTGTAGGCCGTCTCGATGCGGTAGACGGCGGGCGTCACCGTGACGGTGCAGCGGTCGCTCTTGCTGTCGGAGGTGGCAGTGACGACGGCAGAACCCTTCTTGAGGGCAGTGACGCGGCCCGCATCCACCGAGACGATGTCCGTCGGCGAAACGCTCCACAATACCGTCTGGTCGGTGGCATCCGGGGGCGCGACGGAGGCGCTGAGGTCGGCAGTGCTGCCCCGGGCCAGTTCCAGCGTGTGCCGGCTCAGAGTCACCTTCTCCACCGGGATGATGTCCGGGTCGGGCAGGGGAGTGGGCGGCGTGGTGTCCCACAGTTTTTTAAGGGCTTTGAGGTCATCCCTGGCGCTGCTGTCGGTGTAGCTGGCAGAATTCAGCAGCTTGAGCAGAAGAGCTTTTTCTTCGCTGCCCAGCCCGCTGAGGCTGTCGGTGCTGATGGTGTCGGCGGTCAGTGTGCCGGTGGAGGCATCGACCTTCACCACCCGCACCAGCTGGCCGGCTTTCGGGGAGACAGGGCGGGGCAATGCCCAGACGTCCAGTGCGTTCAGCCGGACGGTACCGCCTTTGCCGTTGACGCTCAGCACAGCGCCATCGGAAGGGGCATAGGCGGCGGCACGGTCGGCAGCGGCTTCGGCCTGCTCGGCATAGCCGGCAGCCAGGGTGGCGCTGGCGGCGGTCTGCTGGGCAGAAGAAGCGGCCTTGCTGGCGCTCTGCTTGGCGTTCGCCTCGCCGGAGGCGGCGCGTTTGGCGGCCTCTGCGGCGGCGTTGGCGCTGGCCATCACCCGGGCGATGAACTGCTCGTAGACCGAGGGGGTCAGCTCTTCGCCCGCGCCCTCGGTGGGGAGGATGCCGTGGACGTCGTACTGGCCGGGCCGGGTGTAGGCGGTGTAGCCATTGCCGTTGGCAGCGGCCAGCATCCACTCACCGCTGGCCCAGCCGGTAAAACTCCGGCCCACGCTGACACAGCCTGTTTCGTCCAGCGCCAGCGGCTCGGCCAGCGTGCCGTCCGTGTGCCGGATGTGGAGGGTGACGACACACCCGTTCCACTGCTCCGGCAGGCTGAATTCCAGCCGGTCCACACCCTCGGCTTTCTGTGCGCCCAGATGCAGCCGGTGGGGCTGGGCGAGGAATTCCGTGCCGCCGAAGTCCCGGGCTGTGATGTTGATTTGCATGGTAAAAACTCCTTTCATTTGGTTTTGCGTTTGCCTCTGGCCCGATTGTAGCGCAGAACGGCAGTGGGCGGAAGTACATACTTTTTTATTGAGAATTTGGCGGGTTAGGCATTTTGCCAAACGGCCTTTTTCGGAGAGAAATGACCCCCTGATTTTCGCTTGAAAACAGTCCGAAAACAGTCCGTGATTTGTGTCGAAAATGAGCCTGTTACGGCCGGTTTGACGCCGCAAAGCGGGCTGGAGATACTGCAAAAAACACCCCGGAAATGCCAACTCAAATGTTAAAAATATATGAACGAGTACGACTTTATTTTTGCGAAAAAATCGGAGAGAAATCATTGAATTTCATGAAATCGAGAGTAAACTATGTGCAGAATGCACAAAAAACTATGTGAAGGAATTGACGAGCGCCTGACCTTCGATTTGACAAAACGGCCTCGGTCTGCTAAAATAACGTCCGCTCAACACACGTTGCAGCGCATAAAATTTATCACGGTGAAGTGAAAAGCCGCTTTTGCGGCACCCGCTGTGCGGGGCATTTACGCACAGTCTGACGGGCCTTGAGATACAGGCCCGCTGTCCATTCCAAAATCTGAAAAGAGAGGAGTTGTCTCGTATCGCTTCCGTCAAATTTAAGAAAGCATTGCCCGGCTGCACCCGTGCAGCCTCATCCCGTGTGCTGGCGTTCTGCGTCATGGCTGCGTGTCTCGTGTTCACGCTGGCTGTGACCGCCGCGAATCTGCGGCTGACCTACGTCACAGACTCCCACGGTGCGCGGCAGGTGGTCCTCACTTCCGAGAGCGACCCTGCCCGCGTTATGAGCCTTTCCGGCATCGAGGCCGAGGAGGGAGATGAAGTCTATTACACTGCCTTTGCCGGCAGTCTGGCATCCCTGAACATCGAGCGCGCCTTCAGCGTCACCATTGAGGCTGACGGCCAGGAGTACCCCGTCAAGATGGTGGTGGGTACCGTCGCCGATGCTCTGGAACGTGCCGGCATCACTCTGGAGGGGGACGACTACACCGAGCCCGCCCTCAGCGCGATGGTCACGGCTGGCAGCAAGATCGAAGTCCACCGCGTCGAGTATCAGGACAAGGTGGAGACGCAGGCCGTCCCCTACGACACGGAGTACGTCTACACCAGCCTCTACTTCCGCAACACCAACCGTGCTACTACCCTGCAGCATGGCTCTGAGGGCCAGCAGACCGTCACCACCCGGGAGCGCTGGGTGGACGGCGAGCTGGAAAACAGCGTCGTCACCGATGTGACCACCACCGTGGAGCCTACCGACCATGTGGTCAAGACCTATGGCGCCGGTGCGCCCGTCTCGCCCCTGACCGGCCCGGACGGCACCACCAACGCCCCCGCCAGCTACCGCAAGGTCCTTACCGGCAAGGCCACCGGCTATTATTCCAAGTCGGGCAAGGGCTCTTCCGGTCTGGGTCTGGGTTACGGCACCGTGGCCGTTGACCCCGATGTCATCCCCTACGGCACCCTGCTGTATATCACCTCCACCGACGGCAGCTTCGTCTATGGCTACGCGGTAGCCACCGACACCGGCATCGCCGTGCAGGATGGCCGCATCCTCGTGGACCTGTTCTATGAGACCTATGCGGAGTCTGTCATCAACGGTGCCATCAACGTCAACGTCTACGTCGTGGGCTGATGCGCCTTTGAAAAACTGAAGTAAAATAGTGGAAAAACATCCGCTCCGATTTTTTGCCAAATGTGCAAAATTCGGGGCGGATGTTTCTTTTTTGTCTTTATTCTGTTAAGTCTGCCGATATTTCTTGTCTGAAATTGGAGATGTTGTATATATAAGAAAAATATCAACGAAAAGATTATGGTATATTCTACAAGAAAACCCTTGAAAAATCCGACGAAATTCTTTAATATAAAAGAGTAAAAGGCACAGGACTGCCCATGCGGCCTGTGCGGGGAGGAGCTGTTTATGAAACCGACTGAGGAAAAGACCCGCAGCAATCCATCGGACCTTCCGGTGTATTTGTTCAAGCAGGGCAATAACTGTGAAGCGTACCGCTATTTTGGCGCACACATCGAGCGGCGGGCCGGGGAGACGGGCGTGGTGTTCCGCGTCTGGGCACCACACGCGACGGCCATCAGCGTAGTAGGTGATTTCAATAGCTGGAAACCGGGCAGCCACCCGATGCGCAAGGTGGACAATGACTCTGTGTGGGAGCTGTTCATCCCGGGCATGAAGGAATACGACGTTTACAAATATTGCGTGACCACCCGGGCGGGCGACCTTGTCTACAAGGCTGACCCCTATGCGTTCCACGCAGAGACCCGCCCCTCGAACGGCAGCAAGGTCTACGATCTGAACGGCTTTGTCTGGCACGACGAGGCGTGGCAGAACGCCCAGAAGAAGGCCGATGTCATCAACGGACCCATGAACATCTACGAGATGCACGCCGGCAGCTGGAAGCAGAAAGAGGGCGGCCTGCCCTACAATTACTCCGAGCTGGCCGACGAGCTCATCCCGTACATCACGAGATGGGCTACACCCATGTGGAGCTGCTGCCCGTCATGGAGTACCCCTTCGATGGCAGCTGGGGCTATCAGGTGACGGGCTATTTCGCCCCCACCAGCCGCTACGGCACCCGAAGGACCTGATGGCTTTCGTGGACAAGATGCATGAGGCGGGCATCGGCGTCATCATGGACTGGGTGCCGGCTCACTTCCCGAAAGACCAGTTCGGCCTGTACAACTTCGATGGCGAAGCCTGCTACGAGGACCCGAACCCCAAGCGCGGCGAGCACAAAGAGTGGGGCACCATGGTGTTCGACTTTGGCCGCAGCGAGGTGCAGAGCTTCCTCATCTCCAGCGCGCTCTACTGGCTGGAGCAGTACCACATCGACGGCCTGCGCGTGGACGCTGTGGCTTCCATGCTCTATCTGGACTACAACCGCAAGCAGGGCGAGTGGGAGCCCAACAAGGACGGCGGCAAGGAGAACCTTGAGGCCGTGGCATTCCTGCGCAAGCTCAACGATACGGTTCTGGGCCGTCACCCCCACAAGTACATGATCGCAGAGGAGTCCACCGCGTGGCCGATGGTCACGAAACCCGCTTCCGACGGCGGCCTGGGCTTCAATTTCAAGTGGAACATGGGCTGGATGAACGATATGCTCAGCTACATGAAGACCGACCCGCTCTTCCGTTCGGGCAACCACAACAAGGTCACGTTCAGCTTCTTCTACGCCTTCAGCGAGAACTTCGTGCTGCCCATCAGCCACGACGAAGTCGTCCACGGCAAGGGCAGCCTCATCAACAAGATGCCCGGTGACTATGAGGCCAAGTTTGCAAACCTGCGCACCTTCTTTGGCTACATGATGGCTCACCCCGGCAAGAAGCTGCTGTTCATGGGTCAGGAGTTCGGCCAGTTCACCGAGTGGAACGAGACCAAGTCTCTGGACTGGATGCTGCTGGGCTACGACAAGCACACCGAGCTGCAGACCTACGTCAAGACCCTGAACAAGTTCTACAAGGACCATCCCGCCTTCTGGCAGATCGACTACAGCTGGGAGGGCTTCCAGTGGATCGTCCCCGACGACTCCCGTCAGAGCGTCGTGGCCTTCCTGCGCAAGGATGCAAACGGCAAGCAGATCCTCGTGGTCTGCAACTTCAACCCCGTCCTGCGCGAGGGCTACACCCTGGGCGCACCGAACTCCGGCACCTACAAGGAGATCCTGAACAGCGACGACGAGGCGTTCGGCGGTGCCGGCACTGTCCACAACAAGGCTGTCCGCTCCAAGAAGAAGCCGCTCCACGGCTTCGAGCAGAGCATCACCATCACTCTGCCTCCCATGAGCGTGCTTTATTTCGAGGTGCCCGCAAAGCGCGCCCGCAAGACCGCCGAGGAGAAGGCCGCGGAAAAGGCTGCGCCCAAGAAGGCGTCCAGGACCGCAAAGGCCGGAAAGGCTGAGGAAAAGGCACCCGCAAAGCGCGGCCGCAAGCCGAAGGCAGAAGCTGCACCTGCGGAAGAAAAGGCTCCGGCAAAACGGGGCCGTAAGCCCAAGGCAGAAAAGGCAGCGGAACCGGCTGAAAAGCCCGCCCGCAAGCCCTGTGCCAGGAAGGCGGACAAGGCCGAAAAATAAGGCCGGGCCGAACCAACATTGTTGAACCATTTCCACCAAATATCAGGAAATGTTAAAGGGGAGAATAAAGCTATGGCAAAAGAAATCGTGGCAATGATCCTTGCCGGCGGACGTGGCTCGCGTTTGTACGCGCTGACACAGAAAACGGCAAAACCGGCGGTGTCCTTTGGCGGCAAATACCGTATCGTGGACTTCCCGCTGTCCAACTGCGTCAACTCCAACATCGATACCGTTGGCATCGCAACGCAGTATCAGCCCCAGAAGCTGAACGAGTACATCGGCAACGGCCAGCCCTGGGACCTGGACCGTCTGTACGGCGGCGTCCATACCCTGCCTCCTTATGAGCAGGCAAAGGGTACCGACTGGTACAAAGGCACCGCAAACGCCATCTACCAGAACATCAGCTTCATCGACAGCTATGACCCGGAGTACGTCATCATCCTGTCCGGCGACCAGATCTGCAAGCAGGATTACGCCGACTTCCTCCACTTCCACAAGGAGAAGGGCGCAGAGTTCTCTGTGGCCGTCATGGAAGTTGACTGGAAGGAAGCTTCCCGTTTCGGCCTGATGGTCGCAGACGAGGACGACAGGATCACCGAATTCCAGGAGAAGCCCCCTGTGCCGAAGTCCAATCTGGCTTCCATGGGCATCTACATCTTCAACTGGGATATCCTCAAGAAGTATCTGGAAGAGGACGAGGCGGACCCCGACTCCAAGAACGACTTCGGCATGAACATCATCCCCGCGCTGCTGCGCGACGGCCGCAAGATGTATGCTTACCACTTCAACGGCTACTGGCGTGACGTGGGTACCATCGACAGCCTGTGGGAAGCCAACATGGAGGTCCTGGACCCCCGAGAACTCCGGCATCGACATCTTCGACGAGAAGTGGAAGATCTACAGCCGCAACCCCGTGCTGCCCGCCCAGAAGATCGGCCCCCGCGCTGTCGTGCAGGATTCGCTGGTCACGGAGGGCTGCCAGATCTACGGCTGCGTCAAGCACTCTGTGCTGAGCGCAGGCGTCGTCGTGGAAGAGGGCGCAACGGTCGAGGATGCCGTCCTGATGGATGGCGTCGTGGTCAAGGCAGGCGCAGTGGTCAAGCGCTGCATCCTCGCTGAGAACGTCGTGGTGGGCGCAGGCGCCAAGATCGGCGGCGACGGCCCCATCGCACATGTCGGCACCGGTCTGACCATCGGCGCAGGCGCTGCCGTCAAAGAGGGCGCCAAAGTATTTGATTCCGTCAAGGAGGGCGAGGAAGTATGCTGAGCCAGAACAACAATGCGTTGGGCATCATTTTCCCCAACAGCTATGATAACACCGTGCCTGAGCTGGTGACCGAGCGCGCAATGGCCTCGATCCCCTTCGCAGGCCGTTACCGCATGGTGGACTTTGTCCTGTCCGGCATGGCCAACTGCGGCATCTCCAACGTGTCTGTCGTGGTGCGCAAGAACTACCACTCCCTGATGGACCATCTGGGTACCGGCCGCGAGTGGGATATGGCCCGCCGTCACGGCGGCCTGAACATCGTCCCTCCCTTTGCTGAAAAGGGCGTGCGCATCTACTCCGGCCGCGTCGAGGCTCTGAGCTCCATCCTGAGCTTCCTCGAGGTGCAGAAGGAGCGCTATGTGGTCATGAGCGATGCCAACATCGCCATCAACTACGACTTCAACGCTCTGCTGGCTGCTCATCAGGCCAGCGGTGCGGACGTCACCGTGGCTTACCAGAAGATCGAGATCCCCGAGGGCCGCAAGAACGACAACTACACCCTGACCGTCGATGCCGATGGCCGTGTGACGGAGCTGCTGTTCAACGATTACCGCCCCGGCAAGCAGAACCTCGATTTGGACATCTATGTCATGGAGCGCCAGACCCTTATCAAGCTGGTCAAGGACGCTACCGCCCGCGGCCTCATCTACTTCGAGCGCGACATCCTGGCTCACAACGTCAACATCCTGAACATCCATGCTCTGGAGTACACCGGCTATGTGGCTCATGTCTGCGACATGAAGAGCTACTTCGACGAGAACCTGAAGCTCATTGATGAGAAGAATCTGAACGCCCTCTTCCCCAAGAAGAACCCCGTTTACACCAAGATCCGCGACGACAACCCCACCCGTTACGTCACCGGCTCCAGCGTCAGCAACTCTCTGCTGGCTGACGGCTGCGTCATCGAAGGCACCGTGGAGAACTGCGTGCTGTTCCGCGGCGTCAAGGTCAAGAAGGGTGCCGTCGTCAAGAACTGCGTCCTGATGCAGGATACCGTGGTGGAGGCCGGCGCTGAGCTGGACTGCGTCGTGACGGACAAGAACGTCCGCATCACCGCAGACAAGAAGCTGAGCGGCACCAAGAGCTTCCCTGTTTACGTTCAGAAGAGCCACATCGTCTGAACCGTTTGAGAATCTCCCATAGGGGCGGCTCCCTCCCCGGTAGCCCCTCTTAAAGAGGGGCGGGGGTACTGTGTGTACCCCCGCCCGCTCTTTTTGCCGCAGCGGGAGAAGATATGAATCCGTTTTATCAGGAAGGAGCGAATCTTATGAAGATCCTGTATGCTGCTTCGGAAGCAACCCCCTTTGCAAAATCCGGCGGTCTGGCCGATGTGGCCGGCTCCCTGCCCAAAGCGCTGGTCAAGGACGGCGTGGACGCCCGCGTCATCATGCCGCTGTATGGCGACCTGAAGCTCCGCGATAAGCTGGAATACGTTACCAACTACTCGGTCCCCGTGGGCTGGCGCAGCCAGTACTGCGGCCTGTTCAAGGCTGAGGTCAATGGTGTGACCTACTACTTCCTCGACAACGAGTATTACTTCAAGCGCCGCGGCCTCTACGGCTTCTACGACGACGGCGAGCGCTTCGCCTTCTTCTCCCGCGCAGTGCTGGAGACCCTGTTCTACATCGACTTTACCCCCGACATCATCAACTGCAACGACTGGCAGACCGCTCTGGTGCCGGTGTACCTGAACCTGTACTATCGTCATCTGGACAAGTTCAACCGCATCAAGACCATCTTCACCATCCACAACATTGCCTATCAGGGCAAGTACGGCACCGATATTCTGGAAGACACCTGCGGCATCGGCCGCCGCGACCAGCATATCGTGGAGTATGATGGCTGCGCCAACTTCATGAAGGGTGCCATCGAGACGGCAGACAAGATCACCACCGTCAGCCCCACCTATGCACAGGAGATCCTCGACCCGTGGTTCAGCTACGGTCTGGACGCTCTGCTGCGCGAGAAGCAGTACAAGCTCTGCGGCATCCTGAACGGCATCGACACGGAGGCCAACGACCCTGCCACCGACCCCCACATCGCCTTCAACTACGATGTCAACAACTTCGAAGAGGGCAAGGCAAAGTGCAAGGAGGCTCTGCAGGATAAGTTCGGCCTCGACAAGGACGGCAGCCCCGTCTTTGCAATGGTCAGCCGCATGGTCGGCATGAAGGGCTTCGATCTCGTGCAGAGCGTGGCCGACGGCCTCGTGGACCGCGGCATCGAGCTGGTCATCCTGGGCAGCGGCGAGAGCCAGTACGAGAACTTCTTCTCCGACCTGTGCGGCCGTCATCCGGGCCGCGTAGGCACCTACATCGGCTTCGAGCCTGCCCTGTCGCAGGAGATCTATGCCGGCGCAGATGCCTTCATCATGCCGTCCAAGAGTGAGCCCTGCGGTCTGGCCCAGATGGTCGCCTGCCGTTACGGTACGCCTCCCATCATCCGCGAGACCGGCGGTCTGCGCGACTCCATCCACGACTGCACCCTCGGCGAGGGCAACGGCTTCACCTTTGCGGGCTACAGCGCCCACGAGCTGTACGACGCCTGCTGCCGCGCACAGGACCGCTACTACAGCAAGGAAGACTGGAACAACCTTATCAAGTACGACATGGAGTGCGACTTCAGCTGGGATGTCTCCGCCAAGAGCTATGAGGGCCTCTACAATGAGACTGCAAACCTCTGGTAAAGGATAGACCAAAGCACGATTTCCGCCCCGGCGGGTACTGTTTTAGGACAGCGCCCGCCGGGGCTTTTTGTGCCTTTCAGCAAAATCGTCCCAACAGGAAAGGCTTTTTCTTTCTCAAACGGGGCAGAATGATAAATGACACGGAGAAGATGAGAGGCTGAAGCGAAAAACTTTTGGTTGGAAGCGACGAACTTCTCTGCGTTTATAGAATTTTGCTAAAAAAGCAGTGGAAAATTGATTGAATTTTACAGCCGTTTTGAGTATAATGAGGAGTAAAGAACCTTTGTTCAAAGTTTAACGTGCAGACCGGGCAAAAAAGACAGAGCGGCCCGGAGTACACGCAGAGGGAGGGGAGCCGGACCGTGAAGGGCTGGTACAAGGCACTGGAAGACCTGGTCTGGCTGACCCAGCTGGGGCTGAATATGCTGCTGCCGCTGGTGATGTGTCTGGGCGGCTGCTGGTGGGCCGTCAGCCATTGGGGCTGGCCCATGTGGGTGTATCTGCCCGCTGTGCTGCTGGGGCTTGCCGCCGGGGCGCAGAACTTCTGGGTCTTCGTCAAAGAGCGGCTCGACCGCTCCAAAAAGGACAAGCCCCGCCGGACAGGCTTTAACTCGCATTTATGAGATAAGGGAGAGCTGCATCTATGAAATTACAGCCGGAATCCAAAAAGGAGCTGCTCCGCATCGCGGGCGGCACGGCATTCTGCACCGCGATCATGTGGGTGCTTTTCGCGGCGCTGCATCTGGTGGGCTGGGTGAAGTTCGACTATACGGTCGTCCTCGGCAGCCTCGTGGGCGCAGCCGTCGCCATCGGCAACTTTGCGGGCATCTGCTTCGTGGTCCAAAAAATCATCGACGAGCCGGATGAGAAGCGCCGCAAGGCAACATTACAGCTTTCCTACAACAGCCGGATGCTGCTGCAGGCGCTGTGGGTGGTGGTGGCCGTCGCGGCCCCCTGCTTCCAGCCCTTTGCCAGTGTGCTGCCGCTGTTTTTCCCCCGTGTCGCCATTTATTACCTGCAAATAACGGGCAAGTACAAACCGCTCACGCCGAAGGCAGAGCCGGTGGACGTCTCGGTGGAGGACGACCCCGAACCTGCCGACGCGCAGCAGTCCGCACCCGATGAAAAAGGGGGTGAAACGTAACAAATGGAACTGAACGGCGCAAAGATCCTGTATACCATCCATACCAATATCCCTGTGCTGGGCGATTTCAAGATCACCCAGACTCTTGTGAGCACATGGATCGTCATGGCGCTGCTCTCGGCTTTGGCCTTCTGGCTGGGGCGTGACCTCAAACTGGAAAACGTCTCCAAACGGCAGGCCGCCGCCGAGTTCATCGTGGAACGGCTGGACCGGTTCGTCCACGACAACATGGGCTGGCACTTCGATCAGTTCATCCCGCTGGTGGGTGCTATCTTCGCACTCAGCATCGGCTGCAACCTGATCAGTGTGGTGGGCCTGTGGAGCCCCACGGCAGACCTGAACACCGAGGCGGCCTGGGCCATCGTGGTGTTCATCATCATCATGTACTACAAGATAAAGACCAACGGCATCCTCGCCTATCTGAAGGGCCTGCTGGACCCCATCTTCCTGATGGCGCCCATCAATGTGCTGTCGGAGGTGTCCACCCCTGTCAGCATGGCCTTCCGTCACTTCGGCAACATCCTGTCCGGTACCGTTATCTCCACCCTGCTGTACTGGGCGCTGGCGAGCCTGAGCCACGTCATTTTTGGCTGGCTGCCCGGCTTCCTGAGCCAGCTCCAGCTGTTCCAGATCGGCATCCCGGCCTTCACGGGCCTGTATTTCGACTGGTTCGGCGGCTGCATTCAGGCGTTCATCTTCTGTACCCTGACCACTATCTTCATCAAACGTGCTGCCGGTGAGGAGTAAGCCTCCCGCCCCGGCATCCCCCAAAAACAAACATTTTCAGGAGGACACAAACTATGACTGACTTTCAATTCCTTGCTCGTGGTATCGCTCTGGCTGGCTGCGGCATCGGCGCAGGCTGCGCACTGATCGCAGGTATCGGCCCTGGTATCGGCGAAGGCAACGCTGCCGCTGCTGCCTGTGAGGCTGTCGGTCGTCAGCCCGAGTGCAAGAGCGACGTGACCAGCACCCTCATCCTTGGCGTCGCACTGTCTGAGACCACCGGTATCTACGGCTTCGTCACCGGCCTGCTGCTCATCTTCCTCGCACCCGGCATGTTCATGAACTACCTGCAGTAAGCGCTCCTTTCAGAGCTTGATTTCAAGAGAAAGGGGAGACGCTTATGCAACTTTATCAGGCATTGATCACGCTGGATGGCTGGACGTTTCTGGCCCAGATCTGCAACCTGATGATCCAGCTGGTGATCTTCAAAAAGCTGCTGCTGAACCCGGTCAAAAAAGTCATCGCCGAGCGCAAGGCCAAGGCGGACAGCCAGATCGCGGACGCCGAAAAGCTGCGCACCGAGGCTGAGGCCATGAAGGCGGAGTACGAGCAGAATCTGCAGAATGCCCGCACCGAGGCCAACCAGATCGTGGCTGCCGCCCAGAAGACGGCTGCTGCCCGCAGCGAAGAGCTGCTGGGCGAGGCCCGCGCACAGGCCGCTGCCCTCAAGCAGAAGGCCGAGGCCGACATTGCGCAGGAGCGCAAGAAGGCGGTCAACGAGGTCAAGGACGAGATCGGCGGTATGGCGATGGAGATCGCCTCCAAGGTGGTCGAGCGCGAGATCAAAGAGGCTGACCATCAGGACCTGATCGACGAATTTATCAAAAACGTGGGTGAAGCATCATGACCGAGACTGCAAGGATGTACGGCGGAAGCCTGTACGACCTGGCCGCGGAGGAAGGGCTGGACGAGCGCATTCTGGGCGAACTGGATGGCGTGACGGCTCTGCTGAACGGGGACGCCGAGTATCTGCATCTGCTCAGCATCCCCAGCATCCCCAAGAAAGAGCGCTGTGCGCTGTTGGACGAAGCCTTCCGCGGGCAGGTCCACCTCTATGTGCTCAACTTTATGAAGCTGCTGTGCGAGAAAGGCGCTCTGCGGGAGCTGCCGGGCTGCGCCCGGGCTTACCGTCTGCGCTACAATGAGGCCCATGGCATTCTGGAAGCGACTGCTGTTTCTGCTGTGCCTCTCACGGCAGAGCAGACCGAGCGCCTGCACGAAAAGCTGGAAAAAGTCACCGGCAGACACATCGACCTCAAAACGAAGGTCGAGCCTGCTGTGCTGGGCGGCATCCGGCTGGACATCGAAGGCACCGAGCTGGACGGCACCGTCCGCAGCCGCCTCGCCGGTCTGCGCAGCAGCATCGCAGCAGCAACGCTGTAAATCATACGAAGCCCTCCGGCCAACGCAAGGCCCGGCAGCTCTCAGAGCCGTAAGGCGATGAGATGCGGCAAGACCGGCCTGCCAAGGGCTCTCCCCACGGGAGAGCTGTCAAAGCCATCAGGCTTTGACTGAGAGGGCTATCCACCCGAAAGTTTACAAAGAATTGAGTGGTGAAGACACAACAATGCAACTGAAACCTGAAGAGATCTCCAAGATCATCCGTGCTCAGATCAAGCATTACGAAAATGTCATCGAGCAGAGCGAGGTCGGCACGGTCATTCTGGTGGGCGACGGCATCGCCCGTGCCAGCGGTCTGGAAAAGTGCATGGCAGGCGAGCTGCTCCAGTTTGAGAACGGCGAGTACGGCATGGCCCAGAACCTCGAGGAGAACACCGTCTCCATCGTTCTGCTGGGCTCCGACGTCGGCATCAAAGAGGGCAGCACCGTCAAGCGCACCGGCAAGGTCGTGTCCGTCCCTGTGGGCGAGGCACTGATCGGCCGTGTCGTCAACGCACTGGGCCAGCCCATCGACGGCGCAGGCCCCATCGAGACGACGGAGTTCCGCCCCATCGAGAGCCCTGCTCCCGGCATCATCGAGCGCCAGCCCGTCAAGGAGCCGCTGCAGACCGGCATCAAGGCCATCGACTCCATGATCCCCATCGGCCGCGGCCAGCGTGAGCTCATCATCGGCGACCGCCAGACCGGCAAGACCACCATCGCGTCCGATACCATCATCAACCAGAAGGGCAAGGATGTTATCTGCATCTACGTCGCCATCGGCCAGAAGCGCTCTACCGTGGCAAACCTCGTGCAGAGCCTCACCGAGGCCGGTGCCATGGGCTACACCATCGTGGTGTCGGCAACGGCATCCGAGCTGTCGCCCCTGCAGTATATCGCTCCCTATTCCGGCTGTGCCATGGGCGAGTATTTCATGCACAAGGGCAAGCACGTCCTGATCATCTACGACGACCTGTCCAAGCACGCTGTCGCTTACCGCGCCCTGTCGCTGCTGATCCGCCGTCCCCCGGGACGTGAGGCTTACCCCGGCGACGTCTTCTACCTGCACTCCCGTCTGCTGGAACGCGCGGCCAAGCTCTCCGACGAGCTGGGCGGCGGCAGCCTGACGGCACTGCCCATCATCGAGACGCAGGCGGGCGATGTGTCCGCCTACATCCCCACGAATGTCATCTCCATCACCGACGGCCAGATCTTCCTTGAGACGGAGCTGTTCCACTCGGGCGTCATGCCGGCCGTCAACCCCGGCATCTCGGTCTCCCGTGTCGGCGGCAACGCCCAGATCAAGGCCATGAAGAAGGTCGCCGGTACGTTGAAGCTGATCTATTCTCAGTACCGTGAGCTGCAGTCCTTCGCGCAGTTCGGCTCCGACTTGGACGCCGACACCAAGGCTCGTCTGGCACAGGGCGAGCGCATCGTTGAGGTGCTCAAGCAGAACCGCTCCGCTCCCGTTGCGGTCGAAAAGCAGGTGGCCATCCTCTACGCGACCATCCACGACTACCTCGTGAACATCAAGGTGCCTGCCGTGGCCGAGTACGAGAAGGGCCTGTACGAGTATCTCGATACCGACGCAGCCGGTGCCTCCGTGATGGAGACCATCCGCACCACCGGCAAGCTGGAAAAGGACGCCGAGGAAGCTCTGAAGGGTGTGCTGTCCGCTTACACCGAGAACTTTATCAAGGCACACTGACAGGAAGGAGGCGTAACGCATGGCAGGTTCCATGAAGGACATCAAGCTGCGCATCAAAAGCGTAGAGAGTACCATGCAGATCACCAAGGCTATGGAGCTGGTGGCTTCCTCCAAAATGCGCCGTGCCAAGGAGCGGGTGGAGCACAGCCGCCCCTACTTTGAGACGCTGTACGAATCGCTGACCAAGATAGCGGCGGCAGACCCCCGCGCCCGCAATCCCTATCTGCGCCGGGACGACATCAGGCGGACCCTGCTGGTGGTCATCGCGGGCGACCGCGGTCTGGCCGGCGGCTATAACGCCAATGTGTTCAAGCAGGCCGACGCCGCCGAAGGCCCCGTCACCGTGCTGCCCATCGGCAAGCGCTCCGCAGAGTATTTCGCCCACCACGGGGCCGGCCTCTTTACCCCCGAGGTGCTGATGGCGGCGGATGTGTCGGTGAGCGAGTGCTTCACCCTGTCCCACCAGATAACGGAAGGCTTCCTCAAGGGCGAGTACGACGCGGTGAAGCTCTGCTACACCCGCTTTGACTCCATGATGACCCAGACGGCCACCACCCTCGAGGTGCTGCCCCTGACCATCGAGCCCACCGAGGCCCAGAAGGCCGAGGCCCGTCGGAGTCAGATCCTGTACAAACCCAGCTGCGAGGAAGTGTTCGGCGCTATCATCCCCGAGTATGTGGCTGGTGTCCTCTACGGCGCCGTGTGCGAGAGCGTGGCCAGTGAGCTGGCCGCCCGCCGCACCGCCATGGATGCCGCCACCAAGAACGCCGGCGAGATGATAGAGCATCTGAATCTGTATTACAACCGCGCCCGTCAGGCCGCCATCACGCAGGAGATCACCGAGATCGTGGCTGGTGCGGAAAATTAAGGCGGCTTGCCCTCTCCGGCATTGCTTGCGCAATGCCACCTCTCCCAAAGGGAGAGGCTTAAAGCTGACCGATATGTTTCAGGCTCTCCCTCTGGGAGAGCTGGACGCGAAGCGGCCTGAGAGGGCAAGGACGCTGACAAAGAGCATTTCATTAAAAGAGAAGGAGTTGTAGCCTATGTCCGAAAAACACATCGGCAAGGTGATCCAAGTCATCGGCCCGGTGCTGGACATCCAGTTCAAGGATGGAGAGCTGCCGGACCTGCTCAACGCCATCGAGATCGACAACCACGGCCAGAAGCTGGTGGTCGAGGTGGCGCAGCTGACCGGTGACAACGTCGCCCGCTGCATCGCCATGAGCAGCACCGACGGCCTGGTGCGCGGCACCGAGGCCGTGGACACCGGCGAGTCCATCAAGGTCCCCGTCGGCGACCAGTGCCTGGGCCGCGTGTTCAACCTGCTGGGTGAGCCGGTGGACAATAAGCCCGCCCCACCCCGGAGGCTTACTGGCCCATCCACCGCCCCGCTCCCAGCTATGAGGAGCAGCAGTCCACCACCGAAATCCTGGAGACCGGCATCAAGGTCGTTGACCTCATCTGCCCCTACGCCAAGGGCGGCAAGATCGGCCTGTTCGGCGGTGCCGGTGTCGGCAAGACCGTCCTGATCCAGGAGCTGATCTACAACATCGCCACCGAGCACAACGGCTACTCGGTGTTCACCGGTGTCGGCGAGCGCACCCGTGAGGGCAACGACCTTTACGGCGAAATGACCGAGAGCGGCGTCATCAACAAGACGGCGCTGGTCTACGGCCAGATGAACGAGCCCCCAGGAGCCCGTATGCGCGTGGCACTGTCCGGCCTGACCATGGCGGAGTATTTCCGCGACGTCAAGAATCAGGACGTGCTGCTCTTCATCGACAACATCTTCCGCTTCACCCAGGCAGGCTCTGAGGTGTCGGCTCTGCTGGGCCGTATGCCCTCCGCCGTCGGCTACCAGCCTACGCTGGCTACCGAGATGGGCGCTCTGCAGGAGCGCATCACCTCCACCCGCAAGGGCTCCATCACCTCGGTGCAGGCTGTCTACGTCCCCGCCGACGACCTGACCGACCCGGCCCCCGCAACGACGTTCACCCATCTGGACGCTACCACGGTCCTGAGCCGTGACATCGCCTCTCAGGGCATCTACCCCGCTGTGGACCCGCTGGACTCCACCAGCCGTATCCTCAGCCCGGAGGTCGTGGGTCAGGAGCATTATGAGATCGCCCGTGCCGTCCAGAAGGTGCTGCAGCGCTACAAGGAGCTGCAGGACATCATCGCCATCATGGGCATGGACGAGCTGAGCGAGGAGGACAAGCGCACGGTCAGCCGCGCCCGCAAGGTGCAGCGCTTCCTGAGCCAGAGCTTCCACGTTGCAGAGCAGTTCACCGGCATGCCCGGCCAGTACGTCCCGCTGAAAGAGACGCTGCGCGGCTTCCGCATGATCCTGAACGGCGAGTGCGACGACCTGCCCGAGAGCGCCTTCCTGTTCGCAGGCACCATCGACGATGTGTTCGCTAAGGCGAAGAAGGGGTAAACCATGACGACCTTTCATCTGACGGTGGTCACACCGGACGGCTGCGCCTTTGAGGGGCAGGCCGAGCGTGTGGTCTGCCGCGCCATCGACGGTGACCTTGCCATTCTGGCCAAGCACGGCGACTACTGCACCGCGCTGGGCATGGGCGAGGCCCACATCGTTGATGCCGAGGGCAGCCGCCGCCGTGCCGCCTGCATGGGCGGGATGCTCACCGTGCTGGACGGTGAGGTGCGTCTGGTAGCCACCACATGGGAGTGGGCTGAGCAGATCGACCACACCCGCGCCGAGGCCGCAAAAAAGCGCGCCGAAGAGATCCTGGCCCGCAAAAACCTCGACCGCCGCGAGTACGAGCTGGCACAGGCCCGCCTCAAGCGCGCACTGGTGCGCACCTCCATCAAGGATTAACAGCTGAAACAAAAAACCGGAGTCCCCGCAGGGACTCCGGTTTTTGCTGTATCAGAAGCTTTTAGAGCATATTTGTCTTCTCGATGAGGCTGCGGATGTGGTGGGCCAGCATCTCGATGGCGGTGGTGTTCTCGCCGCCGTTGGGGACGATGATGTCCGCGTTCCGCTTGCTGGGCTCAACGAAAGCCTCGTGCATGGGCTTGACGGTGGTGAGGTACTGGTTGATGACGCTGTCGAGGGAGCGGCCGCGCTCCTTGACGTCCCGCACCAGACGGCGCAGGATGCGCTCATCAGCGTCGGTGTCCACGAAGATCTTGTAGTCGAACATGGCGCACAGCTCCGGCTCCACGAAGGAAAGGATGCTTTCCACGATGAGGACAGGGGCCGGTTCGATGTGCTGGACCTCGTTGCTGCGGTTGTGGTCGGCGTAGTCGTACACCGGGCAGTCGATGGCGCGGCCAGCCTTCAGCTCCTGTAAGTGGTAGATGAGCAGGGCGTTGTCGAAGGCGTCCGGGTGGTCGTAGTTCAGCTTGCAGCGCTCTTCAAAGGGCAGCTCGTCGTGGCGCTTGTAGTAGCTGTCGTGGGAGATGAGGCGCACCTCGTCCTCCCCGAAAAGTGCCTTGAGCCGACAGGCCAGTGTGGTCTTGCCGCTGCCGGAGCCGCCTGCGATGCCGATGATCAGATTGTTCATGTTCCAAAAACCTCCGCGTGCCGATTGTTGTAGAAAAAATCCCCAGAGTAGGGTATAATATCCTTATCCTACATAATAACACACTTCGCTCTGTTTTGACAGGGCCGAAGCTCTGCTGGGAGGCATTTTGATGAAAAAAATCGTTCCTGCCCCGTACATCGACCAGACTGAGCGCTGGGTCAACGGCTGCGAGAGCATCAGCAGCGTCATGCTGCTCCAGGCCGTGGGCATCGACATCGACCCGGATACCTTCATCGCCCGCGACCTGCCCCACGCCCCTTACTGGGAGCAGGACGGAAAACTCTACGGCCCTGACCCGTGGCAGGTCTACCCCGGCGACCCCCACGACCACACCGGCTACGGCTGCTATTCGCCCTGCATCGTCAAGGCCCTGAACAGCGCTCTGGAACACGAGGGCGCAGCCGACAGGTTCGAAGTCGTGGACGAGAGCGGCAAGACGGCGGCAGAGCTTTGCTCTTATATCGACGCCGGGATGCCGGTGGTGTTCTGGGCGACGCTGGATTTCCAGCCCGTGCCGGAAAAGCGCGACCACTGGCTGCTGGCCGATGGCACGGACTTTGCGTGGAAGTGCAACGAACACTGCCTGCTGCTGGTGGGCTACGATGACGAAAACTACTGGTTCAACGACCCGTGGCATGACCACGGCGTCTGCCCGCAGCCGAAGCAGCTGGTGGAGGACTGCCATGCGGCCCAGGGGCTGTTCGCCGTCACCCTCCGCCCGAAAGGAGAAGCATGAAAAAAGAAGAATTTCAGCAGAACATGAAAGACAGGATGCAGCAGTTCGAGGACGGCGGCCTCCGGCTCCTGAAAAAGGGTCAGAAGGGCATCGTCCACGCGATTTTCAGCCGCTTCGGGCTGGTGCTGCTGCTCATGCTGCTGCAGGTCGGTGTGCTGTGGAGCGTGTTCCGGTGGTTCGGCGGACTGCTGCCCCATTACTTCGGCGGCAGTGTGGCCATGTCGGCCTTCATGGTGGTCTACATCCTCAACAGCGAGATGGACAACAGCGCTAAAATCACATGGATGGTCACCATCGCCATCCTGCCGGTCGTGGGTGTGCCGCTGTTTTCTACGTCAAGAGCAACATCGGCCACAACGCCCTGAAAAAGCGGGTGACCCACCTCACTGAGGAGGCCCGGGGCTTACAGCCCCAGCCGCTGGCTGCGGCCCAGGAGCTGGCCGAAGCCGACCCCGGCGCGGCCTCGCTGGCGCGGTATCTCCACGGAAAGGGCGGCGGCTTCTCGGTCTACAGGAACACGGAAGTCACCTACTTTCCCGGCGGCGAGGCCAAGTTCGAAGAGCTGCTGCGCCAACTGGAAAAGGCCGAGAAGTACATCTTCCTCGAGTACTTCATCATCGACGAGGGCCTCATGTGGGGCAGGATCCTCGAGGTGCTGGCCCGCAAGGCCGCTGAGGGCGTGGACGTCCGGGTGATGTACGACGGCACCTGTGAGTTCACCACCCTGCCCCGGGATTACCCCGGCCGCCTCGAAAAGCTGGGCATCCGGTGCCGGGTGTTCTCGCCGGTGCAGCCCTTTGTCTCGACCCACTATAATTACCGCGACCACCGGAAAATTCTCGTCATTGACGGCAAGGTGGGCTTTACCGGCGGCGTGAACCTCGCCGACGAGTACATCAACCACATCGAGAAGTATGGCCGCTGGAAGGACGCCGCCGTCATGCTGGAAGGCGAGGCTGTCCGACCGCTGACCATCCTCTTCCTCGAGATGTGGAGCATCCTCCGGGAGCCGGAGTTCGAGAAGTTCCTCTCCGTGCCGCCCCACTCCGTCCCGGCGAAGGGGTTCGCGGCCCCTTACGGCGACTGCCCGCTGGACGGTGAGCGGGTGGGGGAGATGGTCTATATCGACCTGCTCAACCGCGCCAAGCGCTACATCCACATCATGACGCCCTACCTCATCCTCGACGGCGAGCTGGAAACGGCCCTCAAGTTCGCGGCAGAGCGGGGAGTGGACGTCCACCTCATCCTGCCCCATGTGCCGGATAAGAAGTTCGCCTATGCGCTGGCGAAGACGCACTACAAGTCTCTGCTGGACTCGGGCGTGAAGATCAGCGAGTGGCTGCCCGGCTTTGTCCACGCGAAGGTCTTTGTGGTGGACGACAGCGAGGCCGTGGTGGGTACCATAAACCTCGACTACCGCAGCCTCTACCACCACTTCGAGAATGCGGTCTGGATGAAGGATACCGCCTGCATCCCCGCCATCGAGAAGGATTTCCAGAAGACGCTGGAATTCTGCCGCGACGTCGAGCCCACCCGGGAGAGCATCTGGGAGGGCAACGTGCTGCTCCATCTGGCAGGAATTTTACTGAAAGTTATTGCGCCGTTACTGTAAAACAAAGGGGAATGCCGTTCGGCATTCCCCTTTGTTTTACAAATAATCCTTATCCATCGAGAAGCCCCGGCCGCTGACCTCGGTGACATGGCTCACGATGAGGAAGCAGGTGGGGTCGATGCTGTGGACCAGCTTTTCCAGCCGGGGCAGTTCCCGGTTGGACACGATGCTCAGAAGCACGGCGCTGGAGTCGTGGGTGTAGCCGCCCTCGCCGTGGAGGATGGTCACGCCCCGGTCCAGCTGCTCGAGGATGGCGGCACAGATGGCGTCGGACTGGCTGCTGATGATCTTTACCTCGGTGCGGCTGGCACCCATCATCAGCATCTTATCCATGACGACGGTGTGGATGAGCACCATCACAATGCCGTACAGCACCTGCGGCATCGGGCTGAACACAGCCTGCATCAGCAGGACTATGATATCGAAAGCCAGCATGGTGGCCGACACCGGCAGCTTGAACCACTTGTTGAGCACCAGCGGCGGGATGTCGAGGCCGCCGGTGGATGCGCCGGAGCGGATGACGATGCCCAGAGAGACGCCGATGCCGAGGCCCGCGAAGACGGTGCAGAGGAAGATGTCCTCCGTCAGCACCCGGCCATTCGCCATCCCCTCGAACAGGGCGAGGAAGGCGGGGCTGAGAACACTGCTGGCCAGCGTATTGAGGGCGAAGGCCCGGCCCAGGACCACCCAGCCCCAGACCAGCATGGCGAGGTTGATGAAGAGCAGCAGCCCCGAGACGGACAGGCCCGTCAATCGCCCGATGGCCAGAGCGATGCCGGTCGCGCCGCCGGTGATGAGGCCCGCCGGCTCGAGGAACAGCGCAACGGCCAGCGAGTAGAGCGCGTTGCCGAAGATGATGGCAGCCCAGTTCCAGATAAGCTGCTTCCAGTGCGGATTCTGATTCATAGCGTTTCCTCCCATATCTCTTCTATCATACCGGAAAACGGCAAAAAAATCCACGCCCGGCGGCCTGCCGGAGCGTGGATTTTTGTTCATTTGACGGATGAAAGTTTGATTTTTTACTCTTCGTCCAGCAGGCGCAGGCCGGCGGTATCGGTGACGGGCAGCGAGAAGACGATGGAGCCGGCCTTTTTGTCGGCGTTGTCCATGATGGCTTTCATGATGGCATTCTTCTCGGAAGTGCGGCTGACGATGAGCACCAGCTCTTTTTCGTTCACGAGGTCGATGCCCATGAACCTGGCCGCGCCCTCCATGCCGGTGCCTTTGGCGTGGATGACGGTGCCGCCGCCGGCTCCTGCGGCCCGGGCCGCGTCCATGATAGAGCCGGTGTAGCCCTGATTGGCGATGACCAGCAGCAGGTCGTAACGGGTATCTTTCAAGGTGCTTTCCTCCTTCAGCTCAAGGGTCTGGTGTTCGGTGAGGAACAGCAGGGCGCGCTTGCCGCCGATGCTGCTTACCGGGACGATGAATGCGATGCCGGTACCCGGCACATCAATGCGCATCTGGCGGCGCAGGGCTTTCTGGATGCGGGGCCAGCTGTCCGCTGTGATGATGGCAAAGAGCACGGCTTTTTCGGTCTTTTCCAGCCCGAGGGTGGAAAGCGTCTCCTGAACGGCGGTGCCGGCACCCACGGTGCGGAGGCTGACATCGACGCCGAAGCTTTTATACAGCTTCAGAAAGGCGTCTGTCGTGGGGCGGTCGGTGATGGTGACCAGCCAGTAAAGCGTATTCACGGCAAAGCCTCCTTACAGCTCGATGATGGCGTCGTCCGGCAGTTCAGCCAGCAGGGCGGCAGTATCCAGCAGGGGCTGGGCGCTGCGGGCCTTGCGGGTCTTGAGCTGGGCCACAAGGCCCATGAGCTGGACGGTGATGAGGGGCGTCATGGCGACCATGGCCACCACGCCGAAGGCGTCGGTGACGATGTTGCCGCCTACGGCGATGCAGGCACCCTGCGCCAGCGGCAGCAGGAAGGTGGCCGTCATGGGGCCGGAGGCCACGCCGCCGGCGTCAAAGGCGATGGCGGTGTAGAGCTTCGGCACCACAAAGGAGATGCTGATGGCGAAGAGGTAGCCCGGGATGAGGAACCACAGGATTGAGATGCCGGTGAGGACGCGCACCATCGCAAGGCCCACCGAGAGGGCGACGCCGGCCGAGAGGGCCGCGCCCATCGTCCCGGCGGAGATGGCACCGTCGGTGACCTCTTCGACCTGTTTGTTGAGGACATAGACCGCCGGCTCGGCCCGGACGATGAAGTAGCCGATGAGCATCCCGATGGGGATGAGCAGCCACCGGCTGCTCTGGCCGCCCAGGACCTGACCGAGGTAGTTGCCGGCGGGCATGAAGCCGATGTTCGCGCCGGCGAGGAAGAGCACGAGGCCGATGTAAGTATAGACGAGGCCTACGCCGATGCGGCCCAGCGTCCGTCGATCGATGTGGAGGGCGGCGAGCTGGAAGATGCCGAACATCACGACGATGGGCAGCAGGGAAGTGGCGATCTCGTGCAGATAGGTGGGCAGGCCCTCGCTGAACAGCTGCCACAGCTCCACCGAGTCGCCCACTTCGGGGATGACCGGCGGCAGGTAGCTGCTCTCGCTGGCATGGAAGAGGATGCCGAGGATGAGGACGGCGAGGATGGGACCTACGGAGCAGAGGGCTACGAGGCCGAAGCTGTCGTCCGCTGCGTGGCGGTCGGAGCGGATGGCCGACACACCGACGCCCAGCGCCATGATGAAGGGGACGGTCATGGGGCCTGTGGTGACGCCGCCGGAGTCGAAGGCCACGGCCAGAAACTCTTTCGGCACAAATGCGGCCAGAAGGAAGATGGCAGCGTAAAAGATGACCAGCAGCCGGGGCAGCGGGATGCCCAGCAGCATACGCAGGAAGGCCATGACGAGGAAGATGCCCACGCCCACAGCCACCGAGAGGATGAGGGTCATGTTGGGGATGGAGGGTACCTGATTGGCAAGCACCTGTAAGTCAGGCTCTGAGATGGTGATAAGGAAGCCCAGCAGGAAACCCACGCCGATGATGAGAAAGAGGTTCTGGCTCCGGGTGAGCATGGAGCCGACCCGCTCGCCCATGGGGGTCATGCTCATCTCGGCACCCAGGGTGAAGAACATGATGCCGACGATGATCATGGCCGCGCCCAGCAGAAAGCAGAGCAGGATGCTCGGGGAAACGGGGGCGATGCTGAAACAGAGCACCAGCACGATGGCCGCGATGGGCAGGACGGCCTGCAGTGCCTCCAGCAGCTTCTCCCGAAGCTTGGGGATGGATGATTTAATGATGTCCACCAGCCTTTCCCGCCCGGAAGCAGTGCCGCCGGGCGTTGGAATTGAGAAATATTTCCTTATCAAGTATACAAAAACAGACAAAAGTCCGTCAACAAAAGAGCGGCTAAGATTGGCAAAGAAACAGAAATGTTACAAAAAGAAAAGGCTGCCGCGCTTTTGCACAGCAGCCTTGAAGATCAGGATTTAGACGCCCTGCTTTGCCAGAACGTCAGAAGGCGGGGTGGAGAACACCGGAATATTGGCGTAGGGGTCGGGAGTGTTGTCGGCGGGCAGAGCCTTCATGTAGGCGTCCATGGACGCGGCCACCTTTTTGGCGATGGCCACGGCCTCCACGACGGTGCGCGCGCCCATGACGGCGTCACCGCCGGCGAACACGCCCTCGCGGGTGGTGCTGCCGTCCTCGTTGACGGTGAGCAGACCGCGCTGGTTGGTCTCGATGCCGGTGGTGGTCTTGACGAGGGAGTTCTCAGAACCCTGGCTCACCGAGACGATGACGCCGGTGTGGGGGTAGAAGGTCTCGCTGCCCTCTACCTGGGTGAACTTGCCGTCCTCGCCCTTTACGGTGTCGCGGCAGATGATGCCGTTCTCACGGATCTCCACCGGAGCCTTGCAGAAGCGGAAGCCCACGCCCTCGAGCTTGGCGTACCGCACTTCATGCTCGGAAGCGCTGATGCACTCCTCATCGCGGCGGGCGTAGCAGGTGACGTGGCGTGCGCCGTTGCGGATGGCAGTGCGGGCGCAGTCCATGGCGGAGTTGCCCACGCCGATGACGGCGATGTCGTCGCCCAGCTGGAAGGCCTTGGAGTTGGCCAGATAGTCGATGCCGAAGGCCACGTTGCCCAGCGTCTCGCCCTTGATGTGCATGGCGTTGGCCTTCCACAGACCGGCGCCGATAAAGACGCTCTTGTAGCCATCCCGGAAGAGGTCATCGATGGTGATGGTCTTGCCGATGGCGGTATTGGGGCGGACGTGGATGCCCTTCAGCTCGAGGTGGCGGTACTGGAAGTCGTCCAGCACGCTGTCGGGCAGGCGGTAGTTGGGGATGCCGTACCGCATGACGCCACCGATCTTGTCGCGGGCGTCGAAGATGGTGACATCGTAACCCCAGCGTGCCAGCAGGACGGCGACGGTCAGGCCCGCAGGCCCCGAGCCGACGACAGCGGCCTTCATGCCGTTCCTGGGGCGGGGCCGGAAGTCATCTTGTTGGCGTAGGTGGTGGAGATGTAGTCCTCGATGATGGAGAAGTGGACGGGGTCGTGGCTGGGCATCCGGTTGCGGATGCAGTGGCCCTCGCACTGGTTCTCGTGGTTGCACACGAGGCTGCACACAGTGGTCAGGGGGTTGTTTTCAAACAGCATCCGGCCGGCGTCGTCGAGGTGATTGTCCTTGAGCAGGCGGATGACCTCGGGGATGTTGGTGTAGATGGGGCAGCCCTGCTGGCACAG
>ENA-OQJN01000171-OQJN01000171.1-human-gut-metagenome-genome-assembly--contig:-NODE-171-length-32181-cov-4.549604_pt1 | contig 32181 bp, 23 predicted proteins | sample MGYA00242610_ERZ504777 | MGnify/ENA primary metagenome ERZ504777 (study PRJEB26092, sample SAMD00036350) | human gut metagenome | host: Homo sapiens | study: EMG produced TPA metagenomics assembly of... | reverse complement strand
GGGGTTGTTCACCAGCACGGCCACGGCGTTGGGGTGCTCCTTGATGGCTTTTGCCACCTGCTCCCGCTTCATGCCCAGCGAGATGCCGAGGCGCTTGTCCACTTCGGGATTGACATAGACAGGCACTGCGCCGCAGAGCACCAGTGCGTTCAGCACGCTGCGGTGGACGTTGCGGGGGAGAATGATCTCGTCGCCCCGCTTGCAGGCCGTCAGCACCATGCTCTGCACCGAGCTGGTGGTGCCGCCCACCATCAGAAAAGCGTGTGCTGCGCCGAAGGCGTCGGCGGCCAGCTCCTCGGCCTCCCGGATGACCGAGACCGGGTGGCAGAGATTGTCCAGCGGTTTCATGCTGTTGACGTCCACGCCCACGCACTGCTGGCCCAGAAAGGCCGTCAACTCCGGGTTGCCCCGGCCGCGCTTGTGGCCCGGCACATCGAAGGGGACCACCCGCATCTGTCGGAACTGCTCCAGAGCCTCGTAGATCGGTGCGCGGCGCTGATCCAGCCGGAACCGTGTACGGTTCTCACTCATGTTTTTTCCTCCGTCCCTGACTCCTGCTGCAAACCATGCGGGCAAACAAAAAGCACAAGCCCTGCACAGAAATGCAGGCTTGCGCTTTGAAAAAACCGTTTGAATGCGCGGACAAAGCCTCCGGGGAAAAGACGCCAGAGCCGTATCGCAGCATGATTCATCAGGATTCAAAAGGACGGGATGACGAGAGTCTATATAGCAATTACACTTTTACTACTCTTATTGACCGTTTCACAAGTCTGCGCACGCTCTGCGCAATTTCATGGTTGTAAAGGAACCAACTTATAAAATTTAGAGCTCAGCCGCAAGGTCAAAACCGCTTTTCATCAAAACAGCAGCTTTGCGGCACGCGATCCAACGCAAGGTTGCAAACGAATCAATTCGTTGGATCGCAGTAACTCAATCAATAATGGCAGCTTGCGCCGCCGGTCGGCAGTGGACCCGGCTGTCCGTATGGCCTTAGGGTGTACCCGAGCTTTCAGATGCACCCAGCCCCCTCGGGGCGGTCCTAGTTAAATTGCTTTGAAAAGACTTCGACACGCTTCGTCTCTCAAAATCGTGTGTGATTTTATCATGCAAAAAGCGATTTGTCAATGATTTGACAGGAAAAAGCTCAAAAAATCTTTCGGGAGCCATATTTACCGTCATCCGGCAGGAAGTGCCGGCGCGGCATAACATAAAAAGAGCGGCCCCGGTACGCAGTCTGGACGTACCGGGGCCGTTTTGGCTTGCTTTTAGCGCTTGATGTCGTAGTTCATGTTCATCAGGTTGCGGATGGAGCTGACATCGTCGGTGATGTTGGCATCGCCGTGGATGGTGTGCTTGATGGCGCTGCTTGCCACCGCAAAGTTTATCATGTCCATGGCCTTGTAGCTGTGGAGCATGGCGTAGATGAGGCCGCTGGCGAAGGCATCACCGCCGCCCACGCGGTCGAGGATGTTGAAGGTGAACAGCTTGCTCTCGAAGGTGTGGCCGTCATACCACATAAAGGCTTTCAGGCTGTTCTCGCTGCCGCTGTGGGCATAGCGGACGTGGCGGGCGATGCACTTCAGGCTGGGGTAGCGCTCGATGAAGTGCTGGAAAATTTCGTCCTGCTGCTCATAGCTGGGCTGCAGAGGCACGCCGTCCTTCCAGTCGCCCTTGGAGTGGTCGTTCTCGTCCTTCCACAGGTGGTAGGGCTCGATGCCCAGCAGCACGTCCACATAGGGCAGGCACTCGGTGCAGAAATCGCGGGCCTCGTCCCAGGTCCAGAGGGTGGAGCGGAAGTTGCCGTCGAAGCTGACGGTCAGGCCCTTCTTCTTGGCCTCCTTGAGCATATCGATGATGAGTCCGCGGCAGTTGGGGGCCAGAGCCGGGGTAATGCCGCTCAGGTGCAGCCAGTCGAAGCCCTCCAGCAGCTCGTCCAGATCGACCTGAGAGAAATCGTACTCGGTGATGGCGCTGTGCTTGCGGTCATAGATGACCTTGGAGGGGCGGATGCCGTAGCCGGTCTCGAGGTAGTATGTACCCAGACGGTTGGAGGGCGTCTCATCCGGCTCGGTGAGGATCATGGGGGTGCAGTGGACGTCGTTGGAGCGCAGCCAGCGCACGGCGCTCTTGCCGAGGCTGTTGTTTGGCACGACGCTGAAGAAGGTGCTGTCCACGCCGAGGTTTGCCAGCGCGAGGGCGATGTTGGCCTCGCTGCCGCCGTAGCTGGCCTCAAAGTTGGTGGCCATGCGGAGCTTTTCGTAGTTCGGCGGGGTCAGGCGCAGCATGATCTCGCCGCAGGTGATGAATTTCGGTCCGGTCGTCTCGTGGCCCAGAATGGGGTTGAAATGTTCCATAACGGTCCTCCTGTTGCTCTTCTCGGGCATTTGAGCCGCCGCCTCTCATATACCATTCTTGAGACGGGGCGTTTGGTGCTCAGCAGGGCAGCCAGACCCCACATGACGCACATCGTTGTATCCATTATAGTGCTTTCGGAGAGGATTTGCAAGGAAAAGAAGAACACTGCGAGAGAAAATTTGGCAGGATTTTTGTGGATTGTGACGGAAAGCGTATCGGCAGGCCGTCCGGTAGTTTCCCCGCAAATGGACCCGAAACCCACGGTTTCGCCCCAACGCTTCGCGCCGGGGCCCCACTTCTCTGGACATTTGCTTGGGAAACTACCCTCCACCTGCCTCTGATAGGTTTACCGGCTGGTCAAATGCCCGTCAAATCAAAGCTGGGTGTATACTCCTCCCGGGCGCTGCTCTTCTGCTGCATATAGCCGGCGGTCAGCCCCAGATCCATGGCATGATTGACCACCCGGCGGTACTCGTAGGTGGTGATGCGCCGCCCGATGCCGTGCTCTGCGGCCTTGTAAAAGGGGGTGTACTGGCTCATGACACTGGGGATGAAGCAGCCGGGGTCGGCCTCGTTCCATGCGGCCATCCGGTCGAGGACGGCAAAACTGTCGTCGATGTGGCCGGGCAGGGCCAGATGCCGCAGGATGACGCCCTTCTGTAAGATGCCCTCGCTGTCGAACACCGGATGGCCCGCCTGCGCCATCATGGCCTCGATGGCGGGCCTGGCCTGGGCGAAGTAGTCCGGCGCAGAGGAAAGCTCGGCGGAGAGGGAAGAGGAGACGTACTTCAAATCGGCCAGCCAGATGTCGATAGAGCCGCGCCACGCCTCCACGCTCTCCACCGTCTCGTAGCCGCCGGTGTTGCAGACGATGGGCAGACGCAGCCCCTCGGCCCGGGCGATATCCAGCGCCGCGATGATCCAGGGCCGCCACTGGCCGGGGGTGACGAGGTTGATGTTGTGGGCGCCCTGCTTCTGCAGACCAAGGAAAATTCCGGCCAGATGCTCTATCGTGATCTCTTTGCCCAGTCCCTCGGCGCTGATGGGGTAATTCTGGCAGAAACAACACTTGAGGGTGCAGCCTGAGAAAAACACGGTGCCGCTGCCCCGGGTGCCGCTGATGCAGGGCTCTTCCCAGAAGTGCAGGGCCGCGCGGGCGGCTTTCAGGGTGCCGCCCGCCCCGCAGAAGCCTGTCTGCCCGGCGGCACGGTCTGCGCCGCAGCGGCGGGGGCAGAGGGTACAGGAGACAGGCGGCGTTGTGGAAATGTTTTTAGACATATTGTCCAACTCCTATGAGAAAGAATCATATTAAATTATCCGAGGCTATTATATCATTTTTGCCCCCGGAAGTGGTATACTAAGATTGAATATTGCATGTCATGCAAGAATACTACATGATCTGGAGGATACCATGCGTACAGAGACCGAAGAGATCCGGGACAACCTGAAATATCTGAGCCTTCTGGCCCGGGACTATCCCTCGCAGGCAGCGGCCGCCAGCGAGATCATCAGCACACAGGCACTGCTCAAGCTGCCCAAAGGCACCGAGCACTTTATGAGCGACCTGCACGGCGAGAACGAGGCGTTCGTACATATCCTGAACTCCGCTTCCGGCGTCATCCGCGAAAAGGTAGACATTGTGCTGGGGGATACCGTGCCGGAGGGGGCGCGGGCCGAGCTGGCGACTCTGATCTATTATCCGAACGAGAAGCTGCCCCAGCTCAAGGAGCGCTGCGCCGACGAGGAAGCGCTGGAACAGTGGTACAGTGAGACGCTGCTGCGGCTCATCGACATCTGCCGTCTTGTCTCTTCCAAGCACACCCGGGAGCACGTCCGGGCCTGCCTGCCGTCCAGCTGCGGTTACATTCTGGATGAGCTGCTCCACGCCCACTTCGAGGACCACGACAAAGACCTCTACTACGGCCAGATCGTCGGCAGCATCATCGAGAATGGCCGTGCCGATAAGTTCATCGTCCGTCTCTGTGAGCTCATCAAGCGGCTGGCCGTGGACAAGCTCCACATCGTGGGCGACCTGTTCGACCGCGGCCCCCGCCCCGACGTCATCCTTGACCTGCTGATGCGCCACCACGATGTGGACATCCAGTGGGGCAACCACGACGTGGTCTGGATGGGCGCGGCGGCCGGCAGTCCCATCTGCATCTGCACGGTGCTGAAGACCACCCTCTCTTACCACAACCACGGCATGGTGGAGGACTGCTACGGCATCAACCTCCGCCACCTGCAGCGGATGGCCGAGCAATTCTACGGCGACGACGATCTGACCATCTGGATGCCTCACACCGACACTGCCCGCGGCCCCTACACCCCCGGTATGCTCCATCGCTGCGCCGTCATGCATAAGGCCATCACCATCCTGATGCTCAAGCTCGAGTGTCAGGTCATCGACCGCAACCCGGATTTCGAGATGCAGGACCGCGACTTCCTGCGCCGCATCAACTGGGAGAAGAGGACCGTCATGGTGAGCGGCAGGGAGTACCCCATGCGGGATATGTCTTTCCCGACGGTGGACCCCGCTGACCCCACCGCGCTGAACAGCGACGAGAAGGTGGTGCTGCAAAAGCTGGTGCAGTCCTTCCGCCAGAGCGAGAAATTACAGCAGCACGTCGAGTTCCTGTACGCCAAGGGCAGTGTCTACCACATCGAGAACGGCAACCTGCTCTACCACGGCGCTGTGCCGATGACCAGGAAAGGCAGTTTCGCTGTGGAGCGGTTCGAGGGCCACGCCTACTCGGGCCGCGCCCTCATGGACTACTGCGACGAGCGCGCCCGCCGGGGCTACTTCGCCCCCGAGGGCAGCGCCGCCCGCCAGAGCGGACAGGATTTCCTGTGGTATCTGTGGTGCGGCAAGCTGTCGCCTCTGTATGGCCGCAGCGCCATGACCACCTTCGAGCGGCTGTATATCGAAGACGCTTCCACCCACACCGAGGTAAAGGACCCCTATTATACATGGTATAATGAGAAAGCTGTCTGCCGCCGCATCCTCGCCGAGTTCGGCCTGCCCGGCACCAGCCACATCGTCAACGGCCATGTCCCCGTGCAGGAGAAGAAGGGCGAGAGCCCCATCAAGGGCGGCGGACGCCTCGTGGTCATCGACGGCGGTTTCTGCCGCGCCTACCACGAAAAGACCGGCATCGCGGGCTACACGCTGGTCTATTCCAGCCGCACCATGTCCCTGCGCACCCACCAGCCCTTCGAGAGCGCCGAAAAGGCCGTGAACGAGAATCTGGACATCCTCTCTCAGAAGAACATCCTCGAGACGGAGAACCACCGCATCCTTGTGGAGGAGACGGACGAGGGCGAGATCCTGCGGGAGAAGGTCCACGACCTCAAACAGCTGGTCCGGGCCTATCAGCTGGGCTGGATCAAGGAGACCCGCTGCGACGACAGTGTGTGGTAAGCAGCGGAAAATGTAAAATTCTCCTAAAAATAAGAGACAAAACCCGAGGATAATAGAGAAGAAACTGGGCAAAACAGAAAATAATCGACGAGCGTGCATTGGGGCTTTGCTTTTTGCTGGAAGTTGTGTATAATAAAGTAGCTGTAATTGTGTCAACTGGTTGTGAGCTTTGTACAGCGAGAAGGAATAACGTACCTTGAACTGACCTTTTGGGCCTGCGGGGAGCGGGACTGTGACAAGGAGATCATAAAATTGGAAAAGTTTGTTATTACGGGCGGTAAGCCCCTGCACGGCGAAGTCATCATCTCCGGCGCGAAAAATGCGGCTGTGGGCATCCTGCCCGCTACCATTCTGGCAGCGGACGTCTGCGTCATCGAGAACCTGCCGGACATCAGCGATGTGGCGGTGAGCCTCAAGATCCTCAGCGTGCTGGGCGCAAAGGTCCGGATGCTGAACAAGAACACCTACGAGATCGACACCACCCATCTGACCGGCACCAACGTCCCCGACGACCTGTCCCGCCAGATGCGCGCCAGCTACTATTTCCTCGGCGCACTGCTGTCCCGCTTCGGCAAGGCACAGGTGGCCATGCCCGGCGGCTGCAACCTCGGCCCCGCCCCATCGACCAGCACCTGAAGGTGTTCAGCGCTCTGGGCGCAGAGGACAGTGTGGACTACGGCATGATCACCGTCCACGCCGACGAGCTGAACGGCGCTCATATCTTCTTTGATAAGGTGAGCGTGGGCGCTACCATGAACGGTATGCTCTCCGCTGTCATGGCCAAGGGTCAGACCATTCTGGAAAACTGTGCCAAGGAGCCCCATGTGGTCGATCTGGCCAACTTCCTGAATATGTGCGGCGCTGATGTGCGCGGCGCAGGCACCGATGTCATCAAGGTGCGCGGCGTCGAGCAGATGCACGGCTGCACCTACAGCATCATCCCCGACCAGATCGAGGCCGGCAGCTACATGGTGGCTGCAGCGGCCACCGGCGGCGATGTGCTGGTGAAGAACGTCACCCCCAAGCACCTCGAGCCTATCACCGCAAAGCTCCGCCGTGCGGGCATTGAGGTGGAGGAGTTTGACGACGCTGTGCGGGTTCGCCGCACCGGCGACATCCTGCCCCTCAAGATCAACACCATGCCCCACCCGGGCTTCCCCACCGATATGCAGCCCCTGATGGGCGTTCTGCTCAGCGTGGCAAAGGGGACTTCCACCGTCACCGAGAGCGTGTGGGACAACCGCTTCCGCTATGTGGACGAGCTGCGCAAGATGGGCGCGAATGTCCAGGTGGACGGTCAGGTGGCCGTGTTCGAGGGCGTGGAGAAGCTTTCTCCCGCTCCGCTCCGCGCTTCCGACCTGCGCGCCGGTGCAGCGATGGTCGTTGCAGCCCTGATGGCCGACGGCACCAGCGAGATCGAGGAGATCGGCCATATCGAGCGCGGCTACGAGAACATCGTGGAGAAGCTGCGCGGCCTCGGTGCTGACATCAGGAAGGTGGAGCGGATGCCCGCTGCACTGGAACAGGCTCTCTGATTTTTGAAGAATGAGACCTCTCTGACCCTGCCCGGCAGGGATGGAGAGGTCTTTTGAGGTTTATCATGTCTGAATTTATCTCTCTTTATTCCGGTTCCTCCGGCAACAGCAGCGTCGTGCGCTGTGGGGAACGGTATCTCATCGTGGATATGGGCAAAGGCGTCCGCACCACCGGCGCGGCCCTCAAGGAGCTGGAGCTGAACATCTCCGACTGTGACGGCATTCTTGTCACCCATGAGCACAGCGACCATGTGAAGGGCCTTTCCACCTTCCTGAAAAAATATCCGCTGCCGGTGTACGGTGCAGAGGAGACGCTGGAATTTCTGGACGCGAACGGGGTCGTTCCCGCCAGCTGCGACCTGACGGCCCTGACGCCGGGCAGGGAAGAGGACATCGGTGTCTTCGGGGTCAAAGCTTTTCCCACCAGCCACGACGTCCCCTGTGTGGGCTACCGCATCCACACCCCCGACGAGAAGACCATGACCATCGCCACCGACCTCGGCGTGCTGACTCCTGCTGTACATGAAGCCCTCTCCGGCTGCGACCTTGTGGCCCTCGAGAGCAACTACGACCTGCACATGCTCCGCAGCGGGCCGTACCCCTACTATCTGCGCGCCCGCATCGAGTCGGTCCGGGGCCACCTCTCCAACGACGAGTGCGCGGCAAAGCTGCTGGAACTCATCCAGGAGGGCTGCAAGAAGTTTGCCCTCTGTCACCTCTCGCAGGAGAACAACACCCCTATGCTGGCGCTGCAGACCGTCTTTTCCACCCTCGGTGCGGCGGGCGTCGTGCCGGACAAGGACTGTATCGTCCAGACCCAGCGGCGGAATGAAGTGAGCCCCGCGCTGGCGTTCTGACACTATAAAACCAGAGCAGGAAAAGGAGAAAAGAGCCTATGTCGTACATCATGGCGCTGGACGCCGGAACCACCTCGAACCGCTGCATCCTGTTCAACAAAGCGGGCGAGATCTGCAGCGTCGCGCAGAAGGAATTTGCCCAGTATTACCCGAGACCCGGCTGGGTGGAGCACGACGCCAATGAGATCTGGGCCACCCAGCTGGGCGTGGCCCTCTCGGCCATGAACAAGGTCGGCGCCCGGGCCGAGGACATCGCCGCCATCGGCATCACCAACCAGCGGGAGACCACCATCGTCTGGGACAAGGAGACCGGGGAGCCCATCTGCCACGCCATCGTCTGGCAGTGCCGCCGCACCAGCGAATACTGCGACGAGCTGAAATCCCGGGGCCTGACGGAGAAATTCCGGCAGAAGACCGGCCTCATCATCGACGCCTATTTCTCGGCCACCAAGCTCAAATGGATACTGGATCATATCCCCGGCGCCCGCGAAAGGGCCGAGCGGGGAGAACTGCTCTTCGGCACCGTGGAGACCTGGCTCATCTGGAAGCTGACCTGCGGAAAACTGCATGTCACCGACTATACCAACGCCAGCCGCACCATGATGTTCAACATCCACACGCTGGAATGGGACGACGAGATCCTGCAGGAGCTGAACATCCCGAAATGTATGCTCCCGAAGCCGGTGCCGTCCAGCGGCTTTTATGAGTACGCTGACCCGATGCACTTCGGCGGCGAGATAAAAATTGCCGGTGCGGCAGGCGACCAGCAGGCGGCCCTCTTCGGCCAGACCTGCTTTGCCTCCGGCGAGGCGAAAAACACCTTCGGCACCGGCGGCTTTTTGCTCATGAATACCGGTGAGACGCCGGTCACATCCCGGAACGGCCTTGTCACCACCATCGCCTGCGGCCCCGACGGCAGGGTGAATTATGCGCTGGAAGGCTCTATTTTCGTGGCCGGTGCTGCCATCCAGTGGCTCCGCGATGAGCTACGCCTGCTGGAAGAGGCCCGCGACTCCGAGTATATGGCCCAGAAGGTGAAGGACACCAACGACTGTTACGTCGTGCCGGCCTTCACCGGCCTCGGCGCGCCCCACTGGGACCAGTACGCCCGCGGCACCATCGTGGGCCTCACCCGGGGCTGCAACAAGTACCACATCATCCGCGCCACGCTGGACAGCATCTGCTATCAGGTCAACGACGTCCTCCGCGCCATGGCAGCGGACTCCGGCATCGCCATGAAGTCTCTCCGGGTGGACGGCGGCGCGTCGGCCAACAACTACCTCATGCAGGCCATGGCCGACATCAGCGACCTCGAAGTCAAGCGCCCCCGCTGCGTGGAAACGACGGCGCTGGGGGCGGCCTATCTGGCCGGCCTCGCCGTAGGCTACTGGCAGTCCGCCGAGGACATCACCCGCAACTGGTCGGTGGACCGCGTGTTCCGCCCGGACATCTCGGAAGAGGAACGCACCAAGCGCATCAAGGGCTGGAATAAGGCCGTCCGCTGCGCCTATCACTGGGCCAGGGACGAAGAGGAATAAGAAGAAAAATAAAACGGCCGGAGTTACCTGACGAGTAACTCCGACCGTTTTTGTTATTGGGCAGCTTGAGCGAGGGAAAATCACCGGCTTGCAGAGAACAGAATGCTCCACCGAACCGTGGTTTGAATTTATATCATCTTAAAGTATCCCTTTTCAGGAGTCGATCTCGCCCTTGGAAAGTGCGATGACACACTCCACGTGCCGTGTTCGAGGAAAAAGGTCCACCGGCTGCACCTTCTCCGCATGATACCCATGCTCTTCGAGCCATGCGGCATCTCTTGCGGCGGTGGAGGGTTGCAGCTGACGTAGACCACCCGGCGGGGGGACATCTGGACGACGGCGGAAAGGGTCGTTTCGTCGCAGCCCTTGCGGGGCGGGTCGAGCATGATGACATCGGGCCGCAGGCCCTCGGCGGCGAGGCGGGCGGCGGCCTGACCGGCGTCGGCGCAGAAGAAGCGGCTCTTGGCGGCGACGGCGTCGCCCATCCGGGCGGCGTTGGCCTTGGCGCTGTCAATGGCCTCAGGCACGATCTCCACGCCGATGAGCTCCCGGCAGCGGTCGGCCATGGAGAGACCGATGGTACCCATGCCGCAGTAGAGGTCGAGCAGAACGTCCGAGGGCTCCAGCTGGGCGTACTCGGCAGCGATGCCGTAGAGCCGCTCAGCGGCCAGTGTGTTGACCTGATAGAAGGAGAGGGGGCCGAGCCGGACCGGCACACCGCAGAGAGTATCCTCGATATAGCCCGGGCCGTAGAGCGAGACGGTCTCTTCACCCAAGATGACATTGGTCTTCTTGGCGTTGACGTTGATGAGGACGGACGCAATATCGCTGAACTGCTCCCGCAGCGCGGCCACGAGCTCCTCGCTGTGGGGGAACTTCGGGCGGGTGCAGACGAGGCAGACCATGATCTGGCCGCTGTGGGTACCCCGGCGCAGGAAGATATGCCGAACAAGGCCCTTGCCGCTCTCCTCGTCGTAGGGCTGGATGCCATGGGCGGCGAAGAAGCTGCAGAGCGCGTTGCCGATGTCGTTCAGGACGCCGGGCTGTAATCTGCAATCGGGGCAGGGGACGATGCGGTGGGTGCGGCCGGCGTAAAAGCCGATGCAGGGCGCACCGTTTTTGTCGCGGCCCACTGGGAACTGTACCTTGTTGCGGTAGCGGTCCACCTCAGGGGAGGGAAGGGCGTCCAGCACCGGCACATCCAGTCCGCCGATGCGGCGGAAGGCGTCGGCGACGCTCTCCTGCTTGGACCGCAGCTCGGCGGCATAGTCCATGTGCCGCAGGCTGCAGCCGCCGCAGGGGCCGGCGACAGCGCAGTCCACCGGGATGCGGTCAGGCGAAGGAGTGAGCAGCTTGTCCAGGATGCCGAAGGCATACCGGCCGCAGTCCTTGACGATACGCACCTGAGCCTCATCGCCGGGGGCAGTACCCGGGACGAAGACGGCCTCGCCCTCCGGCGAGTGGGCAACGCCGCTGCCGTCGCTGGAAAGACGCTCGATGCGGAGGGTGAGAAGCTGGTTTTTCTGTAAGGGCATGGAATGATCCTCTCCTTATGTCTCGTCAGGGGCGGGCTGGACGTCTGCGTCAGCCTGCGAAGTCATATACTTGCTGGGCGGCACACCTTTGGCGCGCTTGAACACCCGCGAAAAATAGAACTGGTCGAGGAAGCCCACCGATGCCGCCACCTCGGCGATGGACAGCGTGCCGCTGCGCAGCAGCTTGCAGGCCTCGTTGACCCGGTATTCGGTCAGATAGTCGATGGGGCTCTTGCCCACATTGAGCATGAACACCCGGTACAGATGGCTCCGGGAGACGCCGACGCTCTTGGCGACATCGTCGATGGAGATGTCGTGGGAGTAGTTGAACTGGATGTACTTGATGGCGTTCAGGACATACTGGCTGGAAGAAGAGGTGCTGTGGGGGCGGCTCTCACTGGTCTCCCGCATCAGGGCGGCGATGAAGAGGTAGAGATAGCCCACCATCGCGGCCTCGTCCTGGGGCTGCAGGCCGCGGGAAGAGTAGATGCTGCTCAGGGCCGCCCGCATCCCCTCCAGATCCTGGGTGTGGTGGACGGGAGCAGCGTCGGTGAAAGGCAGCTGCGCCGCAAGCTTGTTGGCGCAGGCACCGTTGAAGCCGACCCAGCTGTACTCCCACGGCTGGGCCTCGTCGGCAGTATAGCGGATGAGCTGGTTGGGTCGGGCAAAGAACAGATCGCCCGGCACGACCTCGTAGGTGCGCCCGCCGACCTCGAACACGCCCTTGCCCGAGACGACCAGATGGATGAGGTAGTGGTCCCGGATGCCGGGACCCCAGGTCTGCCCCGGAGCACAGCGCTCCAGACCGCAGTTGAAGATGGACAGCTCGATGTTGTGGGTGTAGTTCTGCTTGAACGACTGCTTGTAGACGTCTGCCATTGCGGTTCCCTCCTGCCTGTTGGCTCTATAGCCTGAGTATACCACATCTGCCCCCGCAAATTCAACAAAAGTACATCTTATTCTTTGGGCTGGACACCGAAAATCACTTTTTTTGCGGGTTGAAATTGCAAAATGGCAGCGGATGCATTACAATAGCGGTAACAAACCGAACATTGCAGAGAGTGCAGGGAGGGGTTCTGGATGGCAACCAGCAGGCAGCTCAGAGAACAGATCGCAGCAGGGAGGTGGGACGCCGCGCTGGCCGCGCTCTACGGCGGCAGCGAGGAGGTCCTGGCCCGCCAGCGCGGCCGCTATGGTGCGGCCCTCGAGCAGTTTGAGCTTTACTATGGGCCGGGGCGGCAGGTGCAGGTCTATTCGGCCCCGGGCCGCACAGAGCTTGGCGGCAATCACACCGACCACCAGCACGGTTACGGTCTTGCGGGTGCGGTCACGCTGGACCTTGTGGCGGTGGCATCCCGGAACGAGGATGGCTTCATCCGGGTCAAGTCCCGTGGCTTCAACAAGCTGGACGTCATTGATTTGACAGAAGAGGAGCCGCAGCAGGGGGAAGGCACCCATTCGGCCAGCCTCATCCGGGGCATCGCGGAGGGCTTCCGGGCAAAGGGCTGCGATGTGGGCAGCTTCGATGCCTACACGGCCAGCGATGTGCTGCGGGGCTCGGGACTGTCCAGCTCAGCAGCCTTTGAGATGGGCGTGGCCATTATCCTCAACACGGAATACGGCTGCGGTCTGGACGCCCCCGCGCTGGCCCGCATCTGCCAGTTTGCGGAGAATACCTACTTCGGCAAGCCCAGCGGCCTGCTGGACCAGCTGACCAGCGCCGTGGGCGGTGTGCTCTTTGCGGATTTCGCCGACCCGACGGCACCGAAGATCGAGAAGATACATGCCGACGGCGTCCTGCCCGAGGGCATGACCCTCTGCGTCACCGATACCCGCGCCAGCCACAGCGAGCTGACCGGCGAGTTCGCGGCCATCCGGAACGAGATGGAGGCCGTGGCGGCCTGTCTGGGCGGCAAGGTGCTGGGCGAGGTGGACGAGAAACGCTTCTGGCAGGAGCTGCCCCGCCTGCGGGAGCAATGCGGCGACCGCGCCGTGCTGCGTGCCATCCACTATTTTGAGGAGAATGCCCGTACCCTTGCCCAGAGAGATGCTCTTGCGGCGGGAGACTTTGCCGCCTTTGCCCGGCTGGTGGAGAAGAGCGGCCACTCGTCCTTTGAGTGCTGCCAGAATGTCTACTGCGCTTCTTCGCCGAAGCATCAGGGGCTGTCGGTGGCGCTGGCTATCAGCCAGAGCATCCTTGCAGGCACCGGCGGTGCATGGCGGATGCAGGGCGGCGGCTTTGCCGGAACGATCCAGGCTTTTGTACCGGATGCGCTGGTAAAGCGCTACTGCGCCGCGATGGAGGCACTGTTCGGCCCGGGCTGCTGCTATCTGCTCTCGCTGCGGGAGCAGGGAGCCGTGCGGGTCATGTAAAACACAAAAAGAATGCCCTGCGGCATGGTGAGGATCCACCGCCGCAGGGCATTTTTGATTTCAGGAAAAATCAGCTGCGCTGAGACTTTGCGTCTGCACGCAGAGCGCTCATATCGTTCTTGTAGGCCTGAAGGTCTTCTGCAGCCTTGCTCGGTCCGCCGAAGAAGAAGGTATGGACGTCTTCCACGACATTGAAGCCGGCCTTGACCACATTGAACAGCAGCTTCGGAATGAACGAGATGGAGAGAGAGAGCAGTCCACCTCTAAAGAAGAAATCAGTGAAACGGAGATGGTCCGTAAATGAGGTCCATGCGTCACGAAATGCGCCGCCGCCGCCAAGAAGGGCTTTTTCTCCGTCCGGTACAACAGCATAGGAAGAAGGCATCTGGATGCGTTTCATAAACGACTCCTTTCGATCACTCCGTCAAATCAAACAGACTCAGGCAGCTGCAACCACGATGGGGTCGGTGATGCCGGCATCCTGCTGCTGGGACGCGGCAATATTTGCCTTGGTCTGGGCGTAAGCATTCTTGAGCTCAATGAAGATGGACTTGACCGTGTTATAGATCTGGATAGCCTGCATTGCGCCGTACCAGCCGGCGAGAGCGCCGACCGCCACAGTGGCAGCTTTGCCGGCCTTGTTCTGGCCGTCCCAGTAATAGGAGACCGACTGGGACAGAGTCAAACCATCCTGGTGCATCAGGATGAGACCGCCAACGGCTGTGCCGAGGGCTGCTTTGCCCATCAGCTGGGCGAAGTTGACCGTGAAGTTCACAGCGGCAGTGAGGAGGTTCTCGGGGTGAAATTCGATGAGATAAGAGCCTATCTGGATGGCGCCGCCATCAATATAGGTCATTTCATCGGCAGAGAGGGCCGTGTAGGATGCCGGCATCAGCGGGCTCTGATATGTAAGTTCCATAGTGGGAATGCTCCTTTCGCACATGCGCTCCGTCCACATACGGAGACTAAGTTACCTGAATTATAGCATAACTGCCCAAAAACAACAAGAGAGCGAAAAAAGATAATCGGAACGGGATTTGGGGCTCCGAAACGGAAAATCCAGGAGAAACAAACGAAAAAACGATAAAATATAAAGAGCAAAGCAGGCCGGAGACTCCGAAAAAATGTTGTGTGAAATTTGAAGAAAAACGCAAAAACAGCAGCGCCCCGGCTGCTGTCCGGCGAGGGGACGGCAGGCAGGGCGCTGCTGCTATCAGGATGAATCGGAGAAAAATGGGGAAAACTTAAAGTTCTTCGCCCGGCACACGGTGGTACAGCGCGGTCAGCTCAGCGATGTGAGCGCTGAGGGCCGGGGTGAGCGGCCGGGTGAGCCGCCACTGCCAGTTGGCACCCTGGGTGCTGGGGGTGTTGATACGGGCCTCAGCGTCCAGATGGAGCCAGTCGGCCAGCGGGATGACAGCCATCTCCGACACGCAGGAAAGGCAGGCGCATATCATGGCTTCAGTGAGGTCTTCGGGTGCGCAGCGCAGGTAGCGGCAGGCATAGGCCACATCCTCGGCGCTGGCGCTCTGACGCCAGCCCTCGGCGGTCACGTTGTCGTGGGTGCCGGTGTAGACCACGCTGTTGCGGGGGTAGGTGTAGGGCAGGTAGTTGCCCAGCTCGCGGCTGTCGAAGGCGAACTGCATGATCTTCATGCCCGGGTAGCCGCTTGCGGCCAGCATGGCCTTGACCTCGGGGGTCAGATATCCCAGATCCTCGGCGATGATGCCGCCCTCGCCCAGCGCCTTGTGGATGGCGTCGATGAAGGCACGGTCAGGGCCTTTCTCCCAGTGACCGCCCGCAGCGGTCTTGTTCCCGGCGGGGATGGAGTAGTAGCTCTCGAAGCCCCGGAAATGGTCGATGCGGACAACGTCGTAGATGGAAGTGGCGTGCTTGATGCGCCGCTTCCACCAGCGGAAGTCCTCGGCCTCGTGGCGGGGCCAGTCGTAGAGCGGGTTGCCCCAGAGCTGACCATCGGCGGCAAAGGCGTCGGGCGGACATCCGGCAACGCTGGTCAGGTGGACGGCGCCGTCGGTCTGGAACAGCTCCGGGCGGGTCCAGAGGTCGCTGGAATCGGGGCTGACGTAGATGGGGATGTCGCCCACCAGCTGGATGCCGTGGCTGTTGGCATAGGCCTTGAGGGCGTTCCACTGGGTGTAGAAGAAGAACTGCACGGCCTTGTAGTAGTCCACCTCGGCGGCCAGCCGCTCCTTGGCGGCGGCGAGGGCCGCAGGCTCCCGGGTGCGCAGGTCGTCGGGCCAGTCGGCGAGACCGGCCTGCCCCTGCTCGGCCTTGACGGCCATGAAGAGGGCATAATCCTCGAGCCAGCCGCTCTGGGCTTCACAGAAAGCCTCATAGGCCGGGGTAGGGGAAGCCAGCAGCCGGTCGGCCGCTTTATGGAGCACCACGGGCCGCTGCCGGTAGAGGGCACCGTAATCGACGGGACCCACCGGCTGAGACGCGGGCAGCTCAGCCTCGGTGAGGAGGCCGTCCGCTGCCAGCAGACGGAAATCAATAAAGTAGGGGTTGCCGGCAAAGGCAGAAAAGCTCTGGTAGGGGCTGTCCCCGTAGCCCGTAGGACCGATGGGGAGTATCTGCCAGTAGGTCTGCTTTGCAGCCGCAAGGAAATCGACGAAGGCAAAGGCTTCATCTCCCAGCGTGCCGATACCGTAAGGACCCGGCAGGCTGAAGACGGGCATCAGAATGCCGCTTGCACGCATGGCTGGAACCTCCTTGCTTTAGCCCTTGACAGCGCCTGCCACGACACCCTCGATGATGTACTTCTGGCAGGTCATGTAAAGGATGATGATGGGGATGATGGCGATGATGATGCAGGCCATCATGGGGGCCAGCTCGACGCGGCCATAGCCGCCGCGGAAATACTGGATGGCCATGGGGATGGTGCGGTACTTCTTGATGTCCAGCACCAGCGTGGGCAGCAGGTAGTCGTTCCAGACCCACATCGTCTCAAGGATGGCGGTGGAGATCATGGTGGGCTTGAGGATGGGGAAGACGATCTTGAAGAAGATCTGGATGGGGTTGCAGCCGTCGATCATAGCAGCCTCTTCGATCTCGATGGGGACGCTCTTCATGAAGCCGGTGAACATGAACACGGCCAGACCGGCACCGAAGCCCAGATAGATGATGCAGATGTTCCAGGGGGTGTTCAGCTTGAGGGTGTCGGCGGTCTTGGACAGGGTGAACATGACCATCTGGAAGGGGACGACCATGGAGAAGACGATGAGCAGATTCATGAACTTGCTCAGCTTGTTGTTCACGCGGGTAAGGTACCAGCCGGTCATAGAGCAGCACAGCAGGATGAGGGCCACGCTGGACACGGTGATGACGAGGCTGTAGCCAAGGCTGGACAGAAAGCCCATCTTGGTGACGCCGTAGATGTAGTTGCTGAGGCCCGCGAAGGTCTCAGCCGTAGGCAGCTTGAAGACGGTGGAAGTGGTGAAGGTGCCTTCAATTTTCAGGCTGTTCTGCAAGATCAGGACGATGGGGTAGATCCAGAGCAGGCACAGCAGGCTCATGATGACAGTGAGGATGTTGTCCCACATTTTTTTTATCTTTCGGCATTACTGCTGCACCTCCTTGGAGCGGGTAAACTTGAGCTGGATGAGCGAGATGACCACGACGATGAGGAAGAACACCGCGGCCTTTGCCTGGCCGATGCCCTTCCACTGAGCACCGGAGCGGCCATAGAAGGTGTTGTAGATATTCAGGGCCAGCATCTCACTGGCGTTGGCAGGCTCACCGGCGGTCAGGGCCACGTTCTGGTCGAACAGCTTGAAGCTGTTGGTCAGGGTGAGGAAGGTGCAGATGGTGACGCTGGGCATGACCATCGGGATCTTGATCTTGAACAGGATCTCACGGTCATTTGCGCCGTCGATCTTCGCAGCCTCGATGAGGTCGCCGGGGACGCTCTGCAGACCCGCGACGTAGATGATCATCATGTAGCCGATCTGCTGCCAGCACATCAGGATGACCAGACCGACGAAACCGGCCTTGGCGTCCAGCGCCAGCAGAGGCCTCTGCAGGTTGGCCAGCACACCGTTGAGCAGGATCTGCCAGATGTAGCCCAGCAGGATGCCGCCGATAAGGTTCGGCATGAAGTAGACGGTGCGGAAGAGGTTGGTGCCGCGGATGCCGCGGGTGAGCACCAGCGCGATGGCGAAGGCGCAGACATTGATGAGGACGGTGGACACCACGGTGAACGCCGCCGTAAAGCTGAAGGCGTGGAGGAAGGTCTCGTCCGAAAAGACGTTGATGTAGTTCTGCAGGCCCACGAAGGTGGTCTTGCTCACGGTGGTGAAACGCTGGAAGGAAAGATAGATGCCCCAGATGAAGGGCCAGATGAAGCCGATGATGAACGCCAGCAGGGTGGGCAGTACGAACACCGGCCAATATTTACTGATGGCCTTTTGCATGATATACCTCCTGAAAAAGAAGGAGAGGCGGGCGAACACATCGCCCGCCTCCCCGTTATCCAGCTATTGCGGAAGAAAGGGAACGCTTAGCCGTTGGCCAGCTTGTACTCCTTGGCCCAGCCGTCCACAAAGGCGGTGACCACATCGTCCCAGCTGCCGGTGCCTGCTGCATAAGCAGTCAGTGCAGAGCCGACGCCGTTCTTCCACTCCTCGGAAGGCATGGTGGAGAAGCACCAGTCAACGCTGGTCTTGCCCTCAGCAACGTAATCGTTGGCGATGCCGATGAGGGGGTTGGTGGAGTCCTTGGCGGCCTTGAAGGGGATGACGAAGCCCATCTTGTCAGCCATCGCGCTGGTGCCGGCCTCAGAGGTGACACACCAGTACAGGAAGTCCAGAGTAGCCTGAATGTCCTCATCGGAGGAGGTGTTGTTGACGCACCAGAAGTTCTCGGAGCCGGTGCACAGGCCCTGGTTCTCCTCGCCCTCAGCGCCGATGTAGATGGGCAGCATACCCAGGTTGTCGTCGCCCAGATCCTTCACGTCATTGTAAGCCCAGGTGCCGTTCTGGTAGAAGACGGCCTTCTTGCCCACGAACTCAGCCACGGCGTCGTTGCCGGTCTTGGAAGCCAGCAGCTTGGGGTCACAGGTAGAGTCGGTGATGTACAGGTCCCAGATCTTCTTGTAGTTGTCGAGGTAGGTGCCCTTGATGGCGTCGGTGGAGCCGATGCCGTCAGCCTTGTACTCGTAGTAGATGGGCAGGTTTGCCAGATGGGTCTTGAAGCGCCAGTCGGAAGAACCGTCCATGCCGGCGGAGGTGAAAGCACCATCAACGCCCAGCTCAGCCTTGCGGGCCTGAATGTCGTCGGCGACCTTCTTCAGGTCATTGAAGCCCTTGATGTCGTCCTGGGTGTAGCCGGCGGCGGTCAGCAGCTCCTTATTGTAAATGATGCCGTAGGTCTCGATGACGTAAGCGATGCTGGCAACGGCGTCGCCGTCCTTCAGTGCAAAGGAGTCGCTGGTCAGCTCACCGTACAGCTTGCTGTCGGAGAGGTCCAGGCAGTAATCTTTCCAGTTTGCCAGACCCACAGGGCCGTTGACCTGGAACAGGGTGGGAGCCTCGCTCTTCTCCATCTCGCTCATCAGGGTGGTCTCGTACTGGCCGGAAGCAGCGGTGACAACGGTCACAGGCACGCCGGTCTCCTTGGTGTACTCAGCGGCCAGATCCTGCCAATCCTGATCCTGCTCGGGCTTGAAGTTCAGGTAGTAGACCTTGCCGGCAGCTGCGGGAGCGGCAGAAGCTGCGGTAGAACTGGCGGTGGAAGCAGCGGTGCTGCTGGAGGAACCACCGCAGGCAGCCAGACCGAGGGCGGCAGCAGAAGCGCCGGCGACCTTCAGGAAATTACGACGAGAGATCATTTTTTCATAATTGTTCTCCTTCTTCATCATGTGATATACACATTCCGCCTGGCAGCGGAAATGAGACGAAATAAATCAGACAGCCCTTACGCTCTCACCGACCTGCAGCTCAGGCTGGAGGGTGATCTTCTGGGCCGGGGCGCCATGCTCGATCTGCCGCACCAGCAGCTCGATGCTCTGGAGCGCGATCTGCTCGCCGGGCTGGACGATGGTGGTCATCACCGGCACACAGTAGCGGGACATCGAGATGCCGTCGAAGCCGATGACCGATACATCTTCCGGCACCCGGAACCCGGCGCTCACCAGCGCCCGGATGGCACCGAAAGCGATGACATCGCTCATGGCGAACAGGGCGGTGAACTCGGCCCGTCGGGCCAGCAGGCTGTTCATGGCGTGGTAGGCAGACTCGAAATCGTAGTTGGACAGGCCGTAGAGCCGGTCGTCGAAGGTGAGCCCGGCATCCTCCATGGCATCCTGTGCGCCAAGGCGGCGCATCCGACTGGGGTAACTGGTGGCCGGACCGCCGAGAACGGCTATCTTCCGGTGGCCCTGCGCGATGAGGTGGGAGACGGCGGTGCGGGCCGCAGCCCGGTCATCCACGCCCACCATCGAGAGGTTCGGGAAATCCAGCTCGTCGGAGACCAGCGTCGTCAGCACCGAGGGGACGGCGATGTTCGCAAAGCCCTGCTGGAAGTTCGCCACGCTGCCGCCGAGGAATATCATGCCTTTGGGCTTTATCTCCCGCAGGATCTTTTGGGCGGCGTCTATCTCGTTGGCATTCTCGTCCAGGTAGGAGACGATGCCGCTGTACCCGTAGAGGGTCGCGGCCCGCTGCAGCTGAACGAGGAAGTCCGAGAAGAAGAGGTTCCGGGTACCCTTGACCACAAAGACGAGGCTGCGGGACTGCTGGATCTTCAGCTGCCGGGCGTTGGTGTTCGGCACGAAGCCCGACTCCCGCATCATCTGGAGCACCTTTTCCTTCGTTTCGGGACGCACATCCGGCCGGTCATTGATGACGCGGGAGATGGTGCTGACGGAACAGCCGCTCAGACGGGCAATGTCTTTGATGGTCATGTTCGGCATTCCGGGAAGCACCTCTCTTTCGGTCGAAGTTCTGGTTTTTACTGAAATCGTGCGGGAACGATGTCGGGAACGGTTTCAGTGACTATAGTATGGCATAATTTGTGGAATAAATCAATAACCCTGAAACACTTTTGGCAGAATTGCATAACAAATCGACCCTCCTTTGTGCAGGTTGATTTGCCCGCAGAGCGAAAAATAAATTAGTTTCCGGTAATTCCCGGTATGCACCGAAACATACCGGGACGACCGTACTCTTTTGTAACTTTTAGAGCAAAAAAGCGCGTTCTCATGCAGGATGGATACAAGCTGAACCGACGGGCCGGAGCAAAAATAAGCCGAAAAAATCCCGGTATCCCTGCCGCCGGAGCGGAAAGGATACCGGGAATGAGATCTCTGAGGTTTACTCGGCGCGCAGGGCTTTGACGGGGTTGCACTTGGCTGCGCCGCGGGCCGGGATGATGCCGGCCAGAATGGTGAGCAGGGTAGCCAGTGCCACGAGGAAGAGGGCTGCGTCCACGGGCAGGGAGGCAACGAGGGTCGAAGTGCCGGAGACCTTCTGGATGATGATGTTTCCGGGGATGAGCAGGATCTCGCTGAGGACGATGCCCATGACGCCCGAGCAGAGGCCGATGATGAAGGTCTCTGCGTTGAACACCTCGGAGACGTTCCGCTTGGAAGCGCCGATGGCGCGCAGGATGCCGATCTCCTTCCGGCGCTCGAGGACGCTGATATAGGTGATGACGCCGATCATGATGGAGGAGACGACCAGCGAGATGGAGACGAAGGCTACCATCATGCTGCTTATCATGTCCACGATCTCGGTCACGCTGGTCATCAGGGTACCCACGAGGTCGGTGTACTGCACCATCTTTTCGTCTTCACCCTTTGCAGACATCCCGGCGTTGTAGGCATCCAGCTTTTCCAGGATGGAGGCCTTGCTGGCGAAGTCCTTCGGATAGATCTTGATCTGGCTGGGGGAGGCCTCGTCCGCGTAGCCGAAGGCCGTCAGGTTGGCCTCATAGGTGGCGGAAGAGGAGCGGAGGGTGGAGCGCATCAGCTCGGTCAGCTCGGAGGCGGTCATGTTGAGCTGGATGGCCTTCTGGAAAGCCGACGCGTCGATCTTGATGGCGTTCTCCATCTGGCTGCTCAGCTTGCCGATGTTCTGCTGGATGGCCGTCTTGAGCTGGGACTGTATCTGGTCCTGGAAGGTGACGATGCCCTTCTGGATGGCAGCGTCCAGCTGGCTTTTCAGCACCTCTGTGATTTGGTCGGAGTAGGTCTCCATCACGGTCTGGATGGTGGTCTGCAGAGCGCTCGAGAGCTGCCCCTGCAGCTTGTCCGGGTCAACGAGGTCTTTCATGGACTCGGCCATCAGCTTCTGGAACTGCTCCGACTTGAGGTAGGCAGAAAAGCTCCACTTCTTGAAGTTGAGGATGCCGTTGCCGATGATATATTTCTTATAGTCCTTGAACACCTTCTGCACGAGGTCCTGCAGAGCCTCCGGCGAGACGGAGAGGTCCAGCTCTGCAAAGGCATCGCTGAGGTCGATGTCGGGCAGCTCGTCGATGTCGAGGGAGAGATCCGAGAAGTCGATGAGGCTGCTCAAATCGAAACTGCCGCTGCTGAGGTCGAAGGCACCGTTCAAATCGAAGTCGAGGGCGTTGGCATCAAAAGAGAAGGCATTCTTGAGGGCGTCGGTGTCGATGGAGAAGAGGCTGGTCAAATCGAAGTCGCGGAGGCTCTCGGCCTTGCCAAAGCTCTCGCCGGTGAGGACGTTGGTGGCGGGGTCGGCCATCTGCTGCTTCACGATGTCGCTGTCGGCAGCGTCCTTCATGACCTTCTCGGTCAGGGAGGCGGGGTAGGCGATGCCGGAGGTGAGCATGGAAGCGGAGGCGGTGTAGTCCGGCTGGACGATGCCCACGATGGTGATGTCCTCGCCGTTCTCCACCAGCTGCTTCATATAGTCCTTGTCGTCGGCCTTGCTCTTCCAGATGCCGTAGGTGTCGTCGTAGACGTAGGTGTCGGCGCTGTTCACCAGCTTGAACTTCAGGCCCATCAGCTCGTCGTAGCTGTAGGTGCGGAAATCGCTGGGGACATCGACGTTCTGGTTCTGGGCAAACTGCTGTATCATCTTGTCCAGCTCGGCGGAGTCCCGCAGACCCATGGAGTAGAGGGCGTAGTCGGTCACAGTGCCGTATTTGCTCAGCACGGCGACACATTCGGTGGGCTTTTCGGGCCAGCGGCCGGCCTTGACTTCGTATTGGGACTTATAAAGGTCACTGTTGGCGGGCAGCTGATAGAAAACGCTGGTGTTGCTGCCCACGCTGTTCATCAGGCTGGTGGTGACGGAGGTGGAGCCGGAACCCGAGCTTCCCAGACCCAGCATCGAGAGGGTGGAGTCCGGGTTGACCTGATGCACACTGCCGTCGGCGTCCTGCCGGTAGATCTGGGGCGAGACGCTGTAGGAATACTCGATGGAGGTGGCGTCATCCGCAATGGTGGACTCGTCGCTGTCGAGATATTTCTTTAAGGAAGTGAGGTCGTTGGACGTCAGGCCCGACACCATCTTGGTGATGAGCTGGCGGACCGAGACCATTCCCTCCACGCCGCCGGAGGTGTCCTTATTGCCGTCCTCGTCGGTGGGCAGGCCGGTGGCTGTGGTGCCGCCGCTGCTGCCCGAGGACAGAAAGCTCGTGATGTCCACGCCGCTGCTCAGGATCTGGAGCGGGTATTCGCTCAGGGTGGAGCGCTCTATATCGGCGATATAGGCGTTGACGCCGGTGGACAGCGAGATGATGAGGGCGATGCCGATGATGCCGATGCTGCCCGCGAAGGCTGTGAGCAGGGTGCGGGCCTTTTTGGTGCGCAGGTTGTTGAAGCTCAGGGCCAGCGAGGTGAGCCACGACATGGACGAACGGCCCATGTTCTTGTGGACGGGAGGGGCAAGCTTTGTGTCGTCCGGTTCGAAGGGGCGGGTATCGTCGGTGACAGCGCCGTCCCGCAGACGGACGATGCGGTTGGCATACTGCTCCGCCAGCTCGGGGTTGTGCGTGACCATGACTACGAGGCGGTCCTTTGCCACATCCTTCAGCAGCTCCATGACCTGGATGCTCGTCTCGCTGTCCAGTGCGCCGGTGGGCTCGTCGGCCAGCAGGATGTCGGGGTTGTTGACGAGGGCGCGGGCGATGGCCACGCGCTGCATCTGGCCGCCCGACATCTCGGTGGGGCGCTTGTGGAGCTGATCCCCGAGGCCCACCTGCCGCAGCGCCTCGGCGGCACGGCGGCGGCGCTCAGCGCCCGACACGCCCGAGATGGTCAGGGCCAGTTCGACGTTGGCGAGGACGGTCTGGTGGGGGATGAGGTTATAGCTCTGGAACACGAAGCCGACGGTGTGGTTGCGGTAGGAGTCCCAGTCCCGGTCGGTGTAGCGGCGGGTGGAGATGCCGTTGATGATGAGCTCGCCGCTGTCGTAGCGGTCGAGGCCGCCGATGATGTTGAGCAGCGTGGTCTTTCCCGAGCCGCTGGGGCCGAGGATGGCGACAAATTCGCTGTCGCGCAGGTTGAGACTGACCCCGTTGAGCGCTGCCTGTGTCAGATCGCCGGTGGTGTATTTCTTTTCGATATTGATAAGCTGAAGCATTGGCCTGCCTTTCCGGCAGCAGAACGGGGAAGTGTCTGCTGGCCTATTCCGCCCGGCATTTGTGGACGGAGAGGGAAACATAGTATCTGCTTGATTTTATCAGAAGAATATGAACAATTTGTGTCGTAACAGGTGCCAAGTTCTGTGTTTTCTGCCGAAGGATGGAAAAGCGCTGCATCCTGCGCGGAAAAGCGTCCCAAATCAGGAGGATGCGGCAGATGTGTCTTGATTTTTGGAGCGGTCGATGGTATTCTTGAGACAGTATCCATGTTAATATTTTCAGTGTTCCAAATTTCGACGAAAACTGACGCAAATTTGTCGTTGCAACTCCTTTCGACGCTCCATACACTTTTATACAAGATAGTATGAAGCAGTTTGTCCGGCATAAGTGGAAGGGCCGGACAGATGGGGCAAGGAGGATGCAGAATGAAACAGGATGTCCCGTTGGTGAGGAGATTTTCGACGCTGGAACCGTATCAGGAGGCGTATACCCTTGCCTGTTCTCTGGAGACGGAGGGACAGGGCTGCTGGCTGACCGTGAGCCGGACAAAGGCTCCGGACGACCCGGCAGACACAGCCCGTACATGGGTCCCGGCCCCGGAAGAGGAGTGCGGACGGCTGCTGCAGTTTTTGATGAGAATTCGGTCCAGCCGGAGCTGTGGCAGGATGTTATTTCCTGCTGGTATCCGCAGGCGAAGCAGGCAGAACACCTGCAGGAAGGGAGGCGCGTCGTGTGAGCTATGAGGAACAGAACGTCATATGGCGCGTAGCGCTGGCCAGCTATGACCCCAGAGAGATGCGGGTATGGACGCGCTATCTCGAGGAGCGCAACCCGGCCATCCGCTGCACGGGCTACCGCAGCAGCCGGCCGCTGCTGGAACGGCTCGAGCAGGGCGATGTGGACGTTCTGGTGCTGGGCGGCAGGCTGGAGGACATGGACAGCATCCGGTTCCTGCCCAGGATACGCGGCCTTGCCCGCAAGCCTCTGGTGCTTCTGCGGGACGACGGACGCAACGAGAAGTCGGCAGTGGAGAGCCTGAGTCAGGAGGATGCATGCTACCTCATCCGTCAGGCCACACTGGAAGATATGCTGCAGGAGCTGCGCGCCCCGGCCCACCGCCCGGCGGAGAGCCTGGAAAAACGCTGCGAGCGCATCTATCGTAGCTGGGGCGTGAGCACCTGCGACGCCAACAAGCGCTACCTGACCGGTGCGCTTCGGGTGATGATGGGCTCCGACCACCGTCTGGCCATCCGCAAGGAGATATTAGGGCCGGTGGCGGAGGAATACGGTCTCACCGTGGCGGCTGTGGACAGCGCCCTCCGACGGCTGCTGGAGACGCTGGACGAGACCGGTACCCAGACATGGCGGGATTTTCGAAAAGAGTATGGCTTAGAGCGCAGGAAGGTGACCATCGGCCGCCTGCTTTATGCGCTGGAAAGTAGACTGAGTCAGCAGTGAGGTGCTGACCACACGACGCGGAGGTAGAGCAGAATGCGCAGGCGAAACGATGGAGCAGGAGCCTCCCCTCAGGAGGAGTTTGGGGATGTGTGCTTCCATGCCCTTGGCATCATCGACCAGAACCGGGAGTATCTGCAGATGCATCTGCTGGCGTCGGCCGACCTGCCCACCCGGCAGGCACTTTCAGACATCCAGATAGAGTCTGCCCGGCTGGACCGCACGGTACGCAATGCCATAACACTTTATCAGCTGGAAAATGAAGAGCTGAGCGAGCTGCAGCCTCTGGACATGTGCGGTCTGCTGGAAAAGGCGGGGCGTCTGGCCCCGGACATCCGGCGGTCGCTGGAATAACGCTCACGGCGGAGAGCGGGTGCATCGAGCACTGCGCCGTCATGGGCGTCCCCGATGAGGCCGAACAGCTGCTGCTCCACCTCATCTCCAACGCGCTGCGGGCCTGCGATGCAGGCGGCAGGGTGTGGGTGAGCCTGAAACAGAAAAAGACGGGCGTCGCGCTCCGGGTAGAAGACAACGGCTGCGGCCTGATGGAGGAAGACCCCATCGAGAACAACCGCCGCTTCCTCAGCGGCGCAAAGCTGGGCCTCCGCATCTGCAAGCTCATCTGCCGCCGTGCGGGCTGGAAGCTGACGCTGACGGCCCGGCCGGGCGGCGGCACCCGGGCGCAGGTGGTGTTCCCGCTGGCCTCCTGCGAGGACATCCCGCCGGAAATGGAACTCCACTCCGACGAGGAGAACGACATCCGCGCAGCGCGGTTCGCAAGCCGGGCGGCACAGGAGCTCCTTCTGCTGCGGAGATATTGAACGAGACAAAAAGGCATCTGCAATGCGGCCGGGACGGCGCAGCGCAGATGCCTTTGCTTTGTGCGCGGGACAGGGGAGAGAGCGGAAAAATTGACAGACGGTAAAGAATCTTAGCAGAAACAGCCCGAAATTCACAGAAAAGTTTGCGAAATTAACAAAATGTTTAACTTTGAAAGGTGATTTTACTGTTTCTAAGGTGTAAAATAATCCCGAATGATTGATTGTCAGCCGGATTTGGTTTATAATACGCATGTATGCGAGTCTGAGATTTGATTCGTTAGCAAACAACTTCTGCCCGGGCCGGAGAGTCCTGTGTGCAGAGGGAGAGTGCATTGTCCTTCAGGAGGAAAAACAACTGTGAGAGTAGGTCTTGACATCGGCAGCACTACCATCAAATGCGTGGTGCTGGATGAAAACGATACCCTTTTATATTCGACGTATGAGCGCCACTACAGCCACATTCTGGAAAAGGCGCAGGAGCTGCTGCGCCGCATCGACGCAGAGCAGCTGCATGGCCGGAAAGCGCTGCTCAGCATCTCCGGCTCCGCCGGCATGGGCCTGGCCGACAGCTGCGGCGTGCCTTTCGTGCAGGAGGTGTTCTCCACCCGTGTGGCGGTCAAAAAGTTCGTCCCTGCGACGGACTGCGTCATCGAGCTGGGCGGTGAGGATGCAAAGATCCTGTTCCTGACCAACGGCACCGAAGTCCGGATGAACGGCAGCTGCGCCGGCGGCACGGGCGCTTTCATCGACCAGATGGCGACGCTGCTCAAGATGGGTGCCGATGAGATGAACAAGGCGGCTGAACAGGCCACCCGTACTTACACCATCGCATCCCGCTGCGGCGTTTTCGCCAAGAGCGACGTGCAGCCCCTCATCAATCAGGGCGCAAAGACTGAGGACATCGCGGCCAGCATCTACAAGGCCGTGGTCAACCAGACCATCGCCGGTCTGGCACAGGGACGCCCCATCCAGGGCAATATCCTCTATCTGGGCGGTCCGCTGACCTTCAGCACCGTGCTGCGCAAGAGCTTCGACGAGGCACTGGGCGTCACCGGCACCTGCCCCGAGAACAGCCTGCTCTACGTTGCGCTGGGCGCTGCCCTCTACGCCGACAAGGAGTTCGTCCTCTCGGACGTGGCCGCTGCGCTGGATGAGTACGCCGCCACGGCGACCTACGCCAGCGAGCCGCCCCTTTTCGCCAGCAAGGAAGAGTACGAGGCATTCCATGCCCGCCATATGTCCCACAGCGTGCCGCGGGTGGCGTTCAGCGCCCAGTGCGGCCCGGTGCATATCGGCATCGACTCCGGCTCCACCACCGTCAAGCTGGTGGTCGTGGACGAGCAGAGCCAGATCCTCTACACCAACTATCAGCCGAACCTCGGCAACCCGCTGCCCCTTATCCGGCAGCAGCTGCTGAAAATCTATAAAGAGCACCCCGGACTCAAGGTGGCCAGCGTGACCACCACCGGCTACGGCGAAGAGCTGGTCAAGAACGCCTTCCGCTGCGACTTCGGCCTCGTGGAGACCGTGGCCCACTTCACGGCAGCAAAATACTTCATGCCGGACGTGGACTTCATCATCGACATCGGCGGTCAGGACATGAAGTGCTTCAAGATCGAGGATGGTGCCATCAGTAACATCTTCCTGAACGAAGCCTGCTCTTCCGGCTGCGGCAGCTTTTTGCAGACCTTCGCGCAGGCACTGGGCTACGACGTCAAGGAGTTCGCGGCCCTCGGCCTCTTTGCCGACCGCCCCGTGGACTTGGGCAGCCGCTGCACCGTCTTTATGAACAGCTCGGTCAAGCAGGCCCAGAAGGACGGCGCGTCCATTGAGAATATCTCGGCGGGCCTGTCCATCAGCGTCGTCAAGAACGCGCTGTACAAGGTCATCCGTGCGTCCAGCCCCGAAGAGCTGGGCCGGAAGATCGTCGTGCAGGGCGGTACCTTCTACAATGAGGCCGTCCTCCGCGCCTTTGAGAAGGAGATGGGCGTCGAGGTCATCCGCCCCGACATCGCCGGTCTGATGGGCGCTTACGGTGCGGCCCTCTTCGGTCTGCGCCAGTGCCGCAAGAACGGCCAGACCACCTCCGCCATGATGAGCGAGGAAGAGCTGGAGAACTTCGACCAGAAAGTCGTCAGCGTCAAGTGCGGCGGCTGCGGCAACCACTGCCAGCTCACCGTCAACACCTTCGCCGATGGCCGCAAGTTCATTTCCGGCAACCGCTGCGACAAGCCCGTCACCGGCAAGAGCGAGGACAACAGCCTCAACCTCTACGCCTACAAGCAGCAGCTTCTGGCCGGCTATAAGCCCGTGGCCGGTAAGCGCGGCTCCATCGGCATCCCGCTCTGCCTGAATATGTACGAGCTGCTGCCCTTCTGGCACGCCTTCTGGACAAAGCTGGGCTTTGCCGTCCACACCAGCCCGGTGTCCAGCCGCGGCCTCTATCTGGCCGGTCAGGCTACCATCCCCAGCGACACCGCCTGCTTCCCGGCCAAGCTCAGCCATGGCCACATCAAGGCCCTGACCCAGATACATCTGGACGCCATCTTCTACCCCTGCCTGACCTACAACATCGACGAGGGTCTGGGCGACAACCACTACAACTGCCCCGTCGTGGCCTACTATCCCGAAGTCCTCGCCGGCAACTGCCCCGAGCTGGAAGGCCAGAAGTTCATCTACGACTACGTCGGCATCCACCGTCCGAAGGATTTCGTCCACAAGATGGCGAAGGAAGTGCTGCCCAAGTATTTCGGCGGCATCTCCGAGAAGGAAGTGCAGGAGGCTGCCAACGCTGCCTATGCCGAGTATGAAGCCCACATGGCACAGATCCGGGTCAAGGGCAGCGAGATCATGGATGAGGCCCGCCGTCAGGGCAGGCGCATCATCGTGCTGGCCGGACGCCCCTACCATGTGGACCCGGAGATCAACCACGGCATCGACCACCTCATCACCCACCACGGCGCGGCGGTGGTCACCGAGGACAGCATCTCCAACCGCGTGGAGAAGTTCCCCACCAGCGTGCTGAACCAGTGGACTTACCACAGCCGCCTGTATGCCGCCGCCAAGTACTGCACCACCCAGAAGGATATGGATCTGGTGCAGCTGGTGTCCTTCGGCTGCGGCGTGGACGCCATCACCACCGATGAGACCCGCGAGATCCTGCAGGAGGGCGGCAAGCTCTACACCCAGCTGAAAATTGACGAAATTACAAACCTGGGTGCTGTCAATATCCGCCTGCGCAGCCTGTTCGCCGCGCTGGATGAGCGAGACGAAGATAAGAAGTAACATAGGAGGAACCTATGGAATACAATTACCCCAAATTCACCCCGGAGATGAAGAAGACTCACACCATCCTCATCCCCAACATGGCCATCACCCAGTTCCGCCTGCTGGAATACGCCCTGCGCTACGACGGCTACAAGTGCGAGATCCTTGGCAACTGCGGCAGCGCTGTGGCGCAGCTGGGCCTGAAATATGTCCACAACGACACCTGCTATCCGGCACTGCTGGTCATCGGCCAGTTCCTCGACGCGCTGAACAGCGGCAAGTACGACCTCGAGCACACGGCCCTGCTCATCACCCAGACGGGCGGCGGCTGCCGTGCCTCCAACTACATCCACCTGCTCCGCAAGGCGCTGGTCAAGGCAGGCTATCCGAACATCCCGGTGGCCAGCCTGAACTTCTCGGGCCTCGAGAAGGACAGCGGCTTCCAGATGACTCTGCCTCTGGCCCGCCGGGCCATCGCCAGCGTGTTCTACGGCGATATGCTCTGCGCCCTGCGCAATCAGGTCGCTCCGTATGAGAACGAGAAGGGCGCTGCCGATAAGATGGTAGACCTCTGGGTCGAGCGTCTGGGCCGTGTGCTGCTGGCGGGCAAGGGCTTCACCTCCCGTGAGATGAAGCACACCTTCCCCCTCATCGCAAAGGACTTTAGGTCCATTCCCGTCACCCGTGTGCCGAAGGTCAAAGTCGGCGTCGTGGGCGAGATCTATGTCAAGTACAGCCCGCTGGGCAACAACGACCTGCAGAAGTTCCTCGAGAGCCAGGACTGCGAGGTCAACTTCCCGGGTCTGATGGGCTTCGTGCAGTACTGCATCTTCAACATGGGTGAGGACCATGTCCTCTACGGCGGCAAGCTGGCCATGAAGATGGGGACCGACCAGCTGCTCAACTGGCTGGACAGCGTGGAGCGCTCCATGCTCAAGGCCGAGGCCGACGCCGGGTTCTACGCCCCCGGCCCCTTCAAGGAGCTGGTGGAAAAGCCCGAGGGCATCATCTCGCTGGGGGCCAAGATGGGCGAGGGCTGGCTGCTGACGGCTGAGATGATCGAGCTGGTACAGGGCGGTTACGGCAACATCGTCTGCGCACAGCCTTTTGGCTGCCTGCCGAACCACATCGTGGGCAAGGGTATGGTGAACAAGATCCGCGCGATGTACCCCAGCGCCAACATCACCCCCATCGACTACGACCCCAGCGCCACCAGAGTCAATCAGGAGAACCGCATCAAACTGATGCTGGCCGTAGCAAAGGAGCGTCTGAACGCCCCTGCCGAGGCGAAGCCCCTGACCGCCGAGGAGATCGCGGGCGGTGCGCCCAGCCTGTCCCACGTCTGAGAAACCACAGAAGAAACAAAGAAGCCGCACGGTACAGTTTTTCGCTGTACTGTGCGGCTTTTCTTATGCGCCGGAGCGCTTATTTCTTGTGATACTTGCGGTCTTCCTGCTCATAGGCGGGCTCGCAGGTGAGGTACATCCCCAGACGTTTGATGGTGTCCGTATCCACGCTGGACAGGATGACCGTGGAGTGCATGTCGCAGCCCTTGAGCTTGGAGAGCTGCTGCAGAGCGACAGCAGCCGTCTCATTCTCGGCGGCAGAGCTGGACAGCGCGATCAGGATCTCGTCGGTGTGCAGGCGGGGATTCCGGCTGCCGAGGTAGTTGGTCTTGAGGGTCTGGATGGGCTCGATGGCGCGGGCGGAGACCAAATCGATCTCATGGTCGATGCCGGCCAGCTTCTTGAGGGCATTGAGCAGGGCAGAAGAGGCTGCGCCCAGCAGGGGACCGTTCTTGCCGGTGACGACGGTGCCGTCCGGCAGCTCGATGGCGGCAGCGGGTGCGCCGCCGGTGCGCTCGGCCGCGGCGTGAGCCTGCTTTTCCACGGCACGGTCGCCGACAGCCAGACCGGCCTGATTCAGCAGCAGCTCCAGCTTGAAGATCTCACTGTCCACGTTCTTGCCGGTCTTGTGGTCGCAGAGAGCCTTGAAATAGCGGCGGATGATCTCGTTGCGGGAGGCCTCGCGGCAGGCTTCGTCGTCCACGATGCAGTTGCCGGCCATGTTCACGCCCATATCCGTGGGGGACTTGTAGGGGCTCTTGCCTGCGATGAGCTCGAACATCGCGTTGACCACCGGGAAGATCTCGATGTCGCGGTTGTAGTTGACGGTGGTGACGCCGTAGGCCTCCAGATGGAAGGGGTCGATCATGTTCACGTCGTTCAGGTCGGCGGTAGCGGCCTCGTAGGCGAGGTTGACCGGGTGCTTGAGGGGCAGGTTCCAGATGGGGAAGGTCTCGAACTTGGCGTAGCCCGCAGCGATGCCCCGCTTGTAGTCGTGGTAGAGCTGGGAGAGGCAGGTGGCCATCTTGCCGCTGCCGGGGCCCGGCGCCGTCACCACCACCAGCGGGTGCGTGGTCTCCACATACTCATTCTTTCCAAGGCCCTCGTCG
>ENA-OQJN01000167-OQJN01000167.1-human-gut-metagenome-genome-assembly--contig:-NODE-167-length-32514-cov-6.202674_pt1 | contig 32514 bp, 30 predicted proteins | sample MGYA00242610_ERZ504777 | MGnify/ENA primary metagenome ERZ504777 (study PRJEB26092, sample SAMD00036350) | human gut metagenome | host: Homo sapiens | study: EMG produced TPA metagenomics assembly of... | reverse complement strand
GTGCTGTCATAGCTTCTACAACCTTCTCGAATCCGGCGATATTAGCACCTACTACGTAATTCCTTTGCTCCGTATTTCTCAGCAGCATCTGCCATATTATGGCAAATATTTACCATGATACCTTTCAACTTGCTGTCAACTTCTTCAAATGTCCAGCTCAGACGTTCGCTGTTCTGTGACATCTCAAGTGCAGATGTAGCAACTCCACCAGCATTTGCAGCCTTACCTGGTGCGAACAATACACCATTTGCCTGAAGATATTCCGTAGCTTCCATTGTTGTAGGCATGTTTGCACCTTCTGCCACTGCAATAACACCGTTAGCAACTAACGCTTTTGCATCCTCTAAATGTAATTCGTTCTGAGTTGCACATGGAAGAGCGATATCCACTTTCACATTCCATACGCCTCGTCCTTCATGATATTCAGAGTTTGGACGATAATTTTTATATTCTGTCAAACGTGCACGTTTTACTTCTTTGATCTCTTTCAATGCCGCAACATCAATTCCTTCCGGATCGTATACCCATCCTGTAGAATCACTCACTGTCACAACTTTTGCCCCAAGTTCCTGCGCTTTTTGTGTTGCGTAGATTGCAACATTACCAGAACCTGACACTGCAACCGTCTTGCCTGCAAGTTCAATTCCATTTAATTTCAGCATCTCTTCTGTCAGATATAACAGACCATATCCTGTTGCTTCTGTTCTCGCAAGAGATCCACCATAACTTAATCCTTTTCCTGTAAGCACACCTTCGTATACTCCACGAATACGTTTGTACTGTCCGAACATATAACCAATCTCTCTTGCTCCTGTTCCGATATCTCCGGCAGGAACGTCTGTATCTGCTCCAATATATTTACACAATTCTGTCATAAAGCTTTGGCAGAATGCCATGACTTCTCTGTCTGATTTTCCTTTTGGATCAAAATCAGAACCACCTTTTCCTCCACCGATTGGAAGTCCAGTCAATGAGTTTTTGAAAATTTGTTCAAAACCTAAGAATTTGATAATACCTAAGTTTACAGAAGGATGAAGACGTAATCCACCTTTGTATGGTCCAATTGCACCGTTGAACTGTACACGGTATCCTGTGTTAACCTGAACCTGTCCGTTATCATCTACCCAAGGCACACGGAATTTGAACTGTCTTTCTGGTTCAACAAGTCTTTCTAAAAGCGCATCCTTTCTGAATTTTTCTTCATTCGCTTCCACAACAACTCTAAGAGATTCCAACACCTCTTTTACAGCCTGATGAAATTCAGGTTCTGCTGGATTTTTTTTCACAACTAATTCAATTACCTCATCTACATATGACATATTGTTTTCCTCCTAAATAATAAAATTAGCCGCACAGAATCCATCTGCACGGCCCCATTGCCTTATTACACTTTATCAGTATAACGTGTTGTCCTATGAAAGTCAAGATTTTTTTAGATAAATATACTTTTTTCCCTTTTATCATATCTTCTCTCAAAATCTCATTCTTTGTCATGTATTCAAGAAACGGATTGATAAACTCCTTTGGATTCGTCACGCCCATCTTATTCTTGCTGTAAAACTGTCCGACCTGAACATCCTTGATCAACTGTTCAATCTCATTTTTTCGAAGATATTCTTTCTTTTTCAATTCTTTTTTCACAATCTTACCACACTTCGCATAGAGCATTCTTGCAAGCTCCTGCGACTGACTCTGTGCTTTTTTCAGCCCCCACGCATAAAGAACTGCCCCAAGAACCGCAAACATCAAAATATAGATTACATATCTAAACATCTTTTCTTTCCTCTTTCAACAACACAAACTTATTATCCCTCATAATCTCAACAAACTTAATCAGTCTTTCATAAACCGGATCCGCTTTTTTCCCAAACTCCTGCTTCACCAACTCTGCGACCTCATGCATATCTCTTTTCCCGTCTAACTGTTTCCACACAAAGCTTCCGAGTACATCCATCGCAATCTCGCTCTGCTTTGGTCTGTGAAATACTTTCTGTGCAAGCCAATGATAGAATCCTTTCCATTCAATGATCAGGCACACCAAACCATCTTCTTTTTCTTTCCATGCGTAAGCCGGATTCTTCATAAACACATAATCCAAATAATTACTCTTCTTTTCTTTCTTCCGTTCCCATAGCTCTATCAGCCTTTCCGTTAAAATAGAGTTTTTTATATCATAACAAATTTCATGCAGCCTGTCAAAAGGCTGCATGAACATTTTACTCTTCTAATTAATTTTTATTTTCTTTTGAAAACAATGTTACTTTGAACAGCGAACCGATAACTACAACTAAGAAGATGAGAATCGCACCAATCTGTCCAAGCGAGAATCCACCTAACAATTTTGTCAGATCAAGTTCCACTACAGCGAATACCGCAAGTAAAATTCCGATAAGACCTTCACCAGCAATCATACCGGAAGTATAGAGAATACCTCTGTCGATAGCAGCTTTTTTCTTTTCTTCTGAAAGACCGCGTTTCTTTTCAACAACAAGCCTTACAAGACCACCTGCCATGATACCGGCATTTAAAGAAAGTGGTAAGTACATACCTACTGCAAACGGAAGTACCGGAATTCTCAAAATCTCAACTACAATTGCGATTGCCGCACCGGCTCCGATCAACCCCCAAGGAAGATCTGCATTCATAACACCTTCCACAATCATTCTCATCATTGTAGCCTGCGCTGCCGGAAGTTCTGTTGAACCATATCCCCATGCTTCGTTGAGCAGATAAAGTACTCCACCGATTGCAAGCGAAGATGTAAGAACACCAATCAATTCTCCCCACTGCTGTTTCTTTGGTGTGGCACCAACGATAAATCCAGTCTTCAAATCCTGAGATGTATCACCTGCAATCGCTGCTACGATACAAATAATAGAACCGATTGCGATTGCACCTTTCATACCTGTCGCACCATCAAGACCTGTTGCTTTTAACAAGATTGTCGCAATCAAAAGTGTTGCGATTGCCATACCGGATACCGGGTTATTACTACTTCCGATCAGACCAACCATTCTGGATGATACTGTCGCAAAGAAGAAACCAAAGATTACAACGATAACCGCTCCCAATAAGTTGATTGGGAATGTAGGAAATAGCCAAATTGCAATTGCAATGACTCCAACACCGATTAAGATAACCGGCATCGGCATATCCTGATCTGTTCTGAGTCCACTTGCTGCTTTTCCTTTATTATTAGACATACTCTTCATTGCCTGAGAGAATGTCTTTACGATCAATGGTAATGATTTGATCAAACTGATGATACCACCTGTTGCAACTGCACCGGCACCTATGTACTTAATGTAAGTTCCCCATAACTCACCTGGTGCAAGCGAACTGATTGGTTCTGTTCCAGGGAAGATGATTGCATCCCCTGCAAACAAGCTGATCAATGGCATCAATACGAACCAGCTGAGCACACTACCGGAGAACATGTAGCTTGCAATTCTTGGTCCACAGATGTAACCAACGCCTACAAGTGCAGGAAGTACATCCATACCGACTGCTGACCCTTTGTATGCCTTGATATCGTAGTTTACACTGCTTGGGAACACTCCCAAACCGTCAGCCACAAATTTGTATACTGCCGCAATCCCAAGTCCGGAAAATACGACAGATGCTTTTGAACCTCCTTCTTCACCTGCAAGAAGTACTTCTGCACAGGCAGTTCCCTCCGGATACGGAAGCACACCGTGTTCTTCAACAATCAACGCTTTACGAAGCGGAATCATGAATAAAACACCCAATGTACCACCAACAAGTGCTATCAGGAAAATCTCAAAAAGTCCAGGCGCTTCAATTCCTTCCACACCGTCTGCTGCCCACAAGAATAATGCAGGCAATGTAAAAATCGCTCCGGCTGCAACCGATTCACCAGCTGAACCGATTGTCTGTACCATGTTATTCTCTAAGATTGAATCTCTTCTGAGAATCACACGAATAATTCCCATAGAAAGAACTGCCGCAGGAATTGATGCAGACACAGTCATTCCAACTCTCAGTCCAAGGTACGCATTCGCCGCACCGAAGACTACCGCCAAAAGAATACCAATGAACAGCGATGTAAATGTGAACTCTGGTACTATTTTGTCAGCGGAAATAAATGGTTTAAAATCTTTTTTGTTATCCATTTTTTTCTCTCCCATCCTTTATTATTTTAATGCTTTATCTCCAAAAAGTATTATAGCACCTTTCTGTCCATAAGTCACGTACTTTTGTCTTTATTTTATAATTTTTCGTAATTTTTGCATTTTATTCTAGTTTTAAATCCGCCATTTTCTATAAAACCCGTCTTTAGGATTTAGCACTAGATTTTTTCAGAATTACATTCTTATTGATGTGATACAAGTCAGGCATAAACGCCTGGCTTTTTTTGCTGCTTAAAATTGGACATAACTTTCTTTTGTGTTGTTTTATAGTGCCATAGTACGTTTATAATGTAAAGGGGTGACTTTTATGGCATATTTCTTAAAAAAATCCAATTACAAAAAGGGTACTTATCTTCAAATTTACGAGAGCTTTTATGACCCTGAACGCAAAACCGGGGCGCATCGTTCTTATAAGGCATTGGGCTATGTTCACGAACTTCAAGCCCAGGGGATTGATGACCCTATTTCCTTTTATCAGCAGGAAGTTATAAAACTAAACCAGGAATTTCAAGCTGCAAAAGCGGCAAAAAAAGCCCGGCAGATATCGGATGATTCTTCCGAAAAACTAATCGGATATTTTCCCATGAAAAACATCAACGATAGGCTTTCTGTAAAAAAATATATTGATTTCATGCAGTCTGCTGTGGATTTCCGTTTCAATGTTTTTGATATGATGTCCTCTCTTGTTTATGCAAGGCTTGTTCAGCCGTGCTCTAAATCAAAAACCTTTGAAGAAGTAATTCCTAAGCTCTTTGATTCTTATGATTTTTCTCTGAATCAGCTTTATGACGGACTTGAATATATTGGCTGCGAATACGAAAAGATTATTGAAATTTATAACCACCAGATTCAGCAGCTGTACAAGTTTGATACCTCTCATACCTATTTCGACTGTACCAACTTCTATTTCGAAATTGATAAGGAAGATGCTTTCAGGAGAAAAGGTCCATCAAAAGAGAACCGCAAAGAACCTATCGTTGGGTTAGGACTTCTGCTTGATGCAAATCAGATACCGATTGGCATGAAACTGTTCCCTGGCAGCCAGAGTGAAAAACCTGTTATCAGAAACATTATTCAGAATCTCAAGCAGAGAAATTCTGTATCCGGCAGAACGATTCAGGTAGCAGACAAAGGACTCAACTGTGCAGAAAACATCTTCCATTCGCTTAAGAATGGAGATGGATATATTTTCTCAAAATCAGTGAAACAGCTCCCTGAAATTGAGAAGACATGGGTTCTTCTTCCCAATGATTACCGGGATATTAAAAATGCCAGCGGTGAAGTTATGTACCGCATGAAAGAATGCGTGGATGAATTTGCATACAAGTTTAGAGATTCCAATACCGGAAAAGAGAAGAAATTCAAAATCACAGAAAAAAGAATTGTGACTTACAATCCTAAGTTAGCAAAAAAGCAGATTTACGAAATAAATAGAGAAGTAGAAAAAGCCAGACTTCTTAAGGCATCCCAGGCTAAGAAGTCCGAGTATGGTGATTCTGCAAAATATGTAATCTTCACTGTTTCCGACAAAAATGGAAAGGAAGCAGACGGAAAAATCAAGGCCTCTATGAACGAAAAACTCATCAAAAACTCTCTTGAACTTGCCGGATATAACATGCTGGTTACTTCGGAGATTACAATGAGTGATAAAGATATTTATAATGCCTACCACAATCTTTGGAGGATAGAAGAATCCTTTCGAATCATGAAATCCCAGCTTGATGCAAGACCTGTATATCTGCAAAAAGAAGATACAATCGTTGGGCACTTTCTTATCTGTTACCTTGCAGTATTGCTGACAAGGCTGCTTCAGTTTAAGGTATTAAAAAACAACTGTTGTTCTGAAGATTTATTTGAATTCGTTCATGATTTTAGAGTTGCAAAAATATCTGACAGAAAATACATAAATCTATCAAGAGGAACGACATTCATAAAAGAATTTGCCGCCCTCTGTAATCTTCCATTAACCTCTTATTTTTTGAACGAGGGGGAAATTAAAAAAATGCTAAGCCATAGGTTTTAATCTGTGGCTTAGCACTATATTTTAATGTTTAACTCCGAAAGTCAGGTATTATAGCACCTTTCTGTCCATAAGTCACGTACTTTTGTCTTTATTTTATAATTTTTCGTAATTTTTGCATTTTATTCAGTTTTAAATCCGCCATTTTCTATAAAATTGTCTATACTTCTCATGATGACAAATCCAATCGCAAACAAAAGAATCAATGCTAAAATTAATATAAAGTTTCTCATTCTCCTCACCTCTTCTTCTACACTGTATTCTAGCAATCCTCCTGTTAAAATCTGATAAAAACAAATCCATTTCCGTAAAGATTTTATTAAAGTCATTTTTTTCTTTATATAATCTTTATATTAATTTTTCTTTCTTAATGTGTTTTTAATTTACTATCTCTTATAATCTATATAGTTTATAAACAGTCAAAGAGGTGATTTTTATATCTTCTATACAAAAACTTTATCATCATTTTCTTCACCTTTCGCCTATGAAGATTATTTTATTTGGATACTGTGCGATCATATGTATCAGCTCTATACTTTTGGCTCTTCCCATTTCTACAAGAAATCCGGATGCAGCCAATTTATTTACCGGTTTTTTCACAGCCACATCTGCAACGTGTGTGACTGGTCTGATACAAGTTGATACATACACTCACTGGTCTTTTTTCGGTCAAAGTGTCATTCTCTGTCTGATTCAGATTGGCGGAATCGGATTTATGACGCTTTGCATTTCAATTATGACGCTCACAAAGCGAAAGATTGGTTTGGTATCCAGATCATTGATGCAGAACTCTGTCTCTGCTCCACAAATCGGCGGAATTGTAAAAATGACGCGCTTTATTATAATAGGTACGTTTTTCATTGAATTTTTAGGAGCATTTTTACTTGCGTTTCACTTTTGCCCCAAGTTTGGACTCTCAAAAGGAATCTGGTTCTCCATTTTCCACAGTATCTCCGCGTTTTGCAATGCAGGCTTTGATCTGATGGGAAGTGTACAGCCATTTTCCTCGCTGACAGGAGAAGTAGGAAACTGGTATGTAAACCTTATCATTATGGCGCTTATTATCATCGGGGGACTTGGTTTCTTTGTTTGGCACGACATATTGGCTACAAAATTGCATTTTCACAAAATGCAGCTTCACACCAAATTGGTCTTAAGTGTCTCATTCTTCTTGATTGCAGCCGGCACGCTTTTGCTTTTCGTATGCGAACACGGAACAGGCGCCTATCAGGATCTGACACTTTCTGAACAGGTAGCAGCGTCAGCCTTTCAGTCTGTCAGTGCAAGAACAGCCGGGTTCAACAGTGTCAACCTGTCAGCTCTGACTCAGACTGGCCGTTTTCTGATTATCAGTATGATGCTGATCGGTGGCTCCCCTGGCTCTACCGCCGGTGGAATCAAAACAACGACTTTTGCCGTTTTGGTTCTTTCTGTCATCACCACATTTCGCAGTAGAAAATCCACTGAGGTGTTCGGCAGACGTCTGGAAGACTTTATCACAAGAAAAGCGACCTGCATTTTCTTTTTGTACATTACATTCTCATTCTCTGTGGCGATGATCATATCCAGAATTGAGAATATAGACTTTTTGGATTCTTTATTTGAAAGTGTATCGGCAATCGCAACAGTCGGACTTTCCACTGGAATCACACCAGAACTGATGCCGCTGTCTCACGCATTGCTTGCATTTTTAATGATATTCGGGAGGGTTGGTTCCCTTACCATGCTTTTGGCTTTTTCATTTACAAGAAAACCCCTTCCATCGGCTCTGCCATTGGAAAAAATTCAACTTGGTTAAAGAGGTATTGATTATGAAATCTATTTTAGTAATTGGACTTGGGCGTTTCGGACGTCACATCACACGTAAACTTTTAGAGGAAGGCAATTCGGTACTTGCTGTCGAAAAAAACGAAGAGCGTGCAGACAATGCTATCAACATTCTGCCGGACATTCAGATTGCTGATGCCACAAATGAGACCTTCATCAAATCTCTTGGTGTCAATAACTTTGATCTGTGCGTAGTCGCAATCGGAGATAATTTTCAAAGTGCACTTGAGATCACTGTTCTGTTAAAAGATTTTGGGGCGAAATACATTCTCGCCCGCGCCTGCAGAGACGTACACCGCAAATTACTGCTTCGAAACGGAGCCGACCACGTTGTCTACGCAGAACGTGAAATGGCTGAACGCCTTGCCATAAAATACGGCTCAAAGAACATTTTTGATTACATCGAGCTTACATCGGAGGTTGCGATCTGTGAAGTCGCAGTTCCAGGCAATTGGATTGGCAAAAGCATTATTGAAAAATCTATACGGAACCGATATAACATCAGTATTCTTGCGACAAAAAAGAAGGGAAAATTTCCCCTCTTCCAGAACCGGAACACATTTTCACCCGCGATGAAACTTTAATCATCATGGGGGAAAAGAAAGTGATTCACTCTTTTACTTATTAACAACTCGAAGCATACGGTATCCGATGCCGATATGTGTCTGAATATATTGTGGCTGCGATGGGTTTTCTTCAATCTTCTTTCGAAGTGTTGCCATGAAAACTCGAAGCGATGCCACATCATTATCCCATGCACTCCCCCATATTTCTCTTGTAATATAGGTGTGTGTCAACACTTTCCCCACATTCTTTGCGAGCAGACTTAACAACTTATACTCTGTCGAAGTCAGATGCAATTCTTTTTCCTTCAAATATACACAGCCGGACACATAATCAATCCGCAGTTCTCCATTGACAAATTCTGTCTGCTCCTGCGATACACTCATGTACTGCAGCCTTCTTAACGTCACGCGAAGTCTCGCCAAAAGTTCATCCACAGAAAATGGTTTGGTCAGATAATCGTCCGCCCCTGCATCCAATGCCTCAATCTTATCTCGATCTTCGCTTCTTGCACTGATTACAATGATCGGAAGATTTGACCAAGAACGAACTTTTTTAATAATCTCAATTCCATCCATGTCCGGAAGTCCCAGATCCAAAAGCATAATGTCCGGCTTTTGAGACACCAACTCTAAAAGTGCCTGCACGCCGTTTGGCGCTGTATGGAAACGATAGTCCTGCGTCTCTAATGTGGTTGTAATCAGGTTCCTGATCGCTGTATCGTCCTCTACTACTAATATCAATGATTTATTCACTTATCGTTACCTCCTCAGCCTGTAATGTAAACGAAAATATCGTTCCACTCGGAACATTATCCGTGACCCAAATTATTCCGCCATGTGCATGGATAATGGATTTTGCCAAAAACAGCCCAAGTCCAAGTCCTCTCCTGCTGTCTGCCGGCTTATTCTCAGCGGTATAAAACATATCAAAAATTTTTTCTTTTGCATCTTCTTTGATTCCCTTTCCATTGTCTGCAACCGATATCTGTATCATATCTCCCTTTTGCACCGCAGAGATTTCTATGCGGGAGCCTTCCTGTGTATATTTTATGGCATTTTCCACAAGATTGATCAGCACTTGCACTATCAATCTGGAATCCATCTTTGCAAGAAGTAATTCCTCTGATGGTTCATAGACTAACTGATGTTCTTCCCGCTTTCTGCTAATATGCTTTAGCGCCTCCTCAATCACCTCGTCCACAAGCTCTACCTGCATATTGAGCCGCATAGAACTTTCTTCCAGACGCGTCACGGAAAGCAGATTTTCCACAAGGTTGATTAGCCACATCGAATCGTCATAAATTCCCGTATACAGCTGTCTGCGCTTTTCTTTGTCAAACGCCTCCTCATTATTCAAAAGAATTGCTACATTCCCCGATATACTTGTAAGCGGTGTCCGCAAATCATGCGAAATCGATCGCAGCAGATTTGCTCTCAGCTGCTCATTTTTCGCTTTCGTAACCGCCTCTTCTCGTTTTCGGTTATAGATCTCTTTCTCCAACGCCAATGCACATTCTCCTAAAATCGAGAGAAGCAGATTGCTTTCAAATGTATTTAGCTGTATCCCTTTCAGAGCAACACCAATCACACCATATACATTGTCACCATTGCGAATCGTCAAATACATACAGACTGCATCTTTTTTACTTCTGTGCTTGCACCGGCACGCTTTTTGCTCTCAAATGCGTACCTGGCAGTTTCCCGCTCCTTCGCACTTATATAAATCTTTTTTTCCTGTTCTCCTTGTGCAAGGCAGACTGACGGCTCACAAAGGATTCCGTCTGTGCATTCATAATACACAACACTTTTCCCGATCAATTTCACAATCTGTCCGGCTGCCTCTCGTATGATTTCCTCTGCATTTTTTGCTTTCTGCAGTATCTGATTCGTCTCCAGAAGAATTTTTGTGCGATAAGCCATCAGTGCTGACTGTTCTGCCTGTTTTCTAAGCTGGATTGCTAAATTACTTGCGATGATTGCCGCAAGAAATGCAATCACGAACGTGATCGGATACCCGGAATCATATGCCGTGAGCGAAAATCTAGGCTCCGTATACAAAAATTAAAAAGCAGAACACTGCAAAGAGAAGAAAGCACGCTCCACATTCTGCTTGCCGTAATTACAGCAGTGATCATAACCCCAAGTACATAGACAATCAAGATATTTGCTTCTGTAAATCTCAGGTAGCGAAACATCGCTCCAATCCCGGTTGCTATTGCCAGAATAGCTATTGTGACACCAATTCCTTTCCAACCGTCATTCTGACGTTTTGCCCCTTGTTCTCCCATACTCCTCTCCTATCAGATTATAATTTATACATATTATACCATACTATCAGTGAAATGTATCTTGAAGTTTTACTCCGGTCTCATTTAACATTCCCGTCTTTATGATTTAGCACTATATTTTTTTGAGATTTTATTTTTCATAAACTCTCGTCAGTCAGCATAAATGCTGGCTTTTTTATTTTTAAAAAACTTGACAAAAAAATTTTCAAGCATTGATTATATAGTGCTATGGTACTATAATATAAGAGGGTGATTTTATGGCGTATTTTTTAAAGAAAACAAAGAATAAAAAAGGTACTTATCTTCAAATTTACGAAAGCTATTACGACCCTGAGCGTAAAGGTGGTGCACACCGCTCTTATAAACCGATAGGATATGTTCATGAACTGCAAGCAAGCGGCATTGAGGATCCGATTACCGTATTTGGCGAAGAAGTGCAAAAGCTCAATCAGGAATATAAAAGGAAAAAACAGTCCGAAAAAGAACGGCAGATTTCTGAAGAATCTCCAGAAAAGTTACTTGGCTATTTCCCTCTGAAAAATCTGAATGATTCTCTTGGATGTAAAAAATATATTGATCTTATGCAAACTGCAACGAGTTTCAGGTTCAATATCTTCGATATGATGTCAGCCCTTATTTATGCGAGGGCTGTCCATCCCTGTTCAAAGTTAAAAACGTATATCGAAGTTATTCCGAAACTGTTTGAAAAACATGATTTTTCCCTTAACCAAATTTATTCCGGTCTCGGATACATTGGCTCTGAATATGAAAAGATCATTGAAATTTTCAATCATCAAGTGTCTCAGAAGTATCCATTTGATACTTCTCACTCCTACTTCGACTGTACAAACTTTTACTTTGAAATCGACAAAGAAGATGAATTTAGATTAAAAGGACCTTCCAAAGAAAACAAGAAAGAACCTATTGTCGGAATGGGGTTACTCCTTGATGCAAACCAGATTCCCATCGGCATGAAACTGTATCCAGGCAATGAAAGCGAAAAACCCATAATACGAAATATCATTGATGATTTAAAACAGCGCAGCCACATATCTGGCAGAACCATTCAGGTGGCAGATAAAGGGCTTAACTGCTTTAACAACATCATGCATGCCCTAAAATCAGGGGATGGATATATTTTCTCAAAATCTGTAAAAAACCTCCCGGAAACAGAAAAAACATGGGTACTTCTTGAGAATGATTATGTTGATGTGAAAAATAAAAAGGGGGAAGTGCTTTATCGCATAAAAGACTGTGTAGATGATTTTTCATATACTTACACGGATGATACCGGACACAAAAAAACACTGAAGCTTACAGAAAAACGTATTGTAACATTCAATCCAAAGCTTGCTGAAAAGCAGACATATGAAATTAACCGACAGGTGGAAAAAGCAAAAAAGCTTAGAGCGTGTGAAGCGAAAAAATCCGAATACGGAGACAGTTCTAAATATGTTACGTTTGTTTCCACCGACAAAAAGGGAACGAAAACAACCGGAAAAAGCAAAGTTGAAATAAACGAAAAAGCAATTGAAAATGCAAAAAAGCTAGCTGGATATAACATGCTCATAACTTCTGAAATCCGCATGACTGCTTCAGAAATCTATGCCGCATATCACAATCTTTGGAGAATCGAGGAGTCTTTCCGCATTATGAAATCTCAACTTGATGCAAGGCCAGTTTTCATGCAAAAGCAGGAAACGATTACAGGGCATTTCCTGATCTGCTATCTTGCAGTGTTGCTAACAAGGCTCTTACAAATACATACATTGAAAGATGAGTATGGCACAGAAGAGATTTTTGATTTTATACGTGATTTTAGAATTGCCAAAATCGCTGACCGAAAATATATAAATCTAACGAGAAGCTCCTCGTTTATCAAAGAGTTATCTTGCCTGACGGGATTGCCTCTGACATCGTATTTTCTGGGAAATGAAGACATAAATAAAATGCTAAGTCATAGGTTCTAACCCATGGCTTAGCACTAGTTTTTCACTTCAACTTCAAAAGACAGGAATTATATTCAGTTTTAGTTTACTATATCTTCCTACATTTTTCAACAAAAAAGCATAATATGGCTGGTAATTCAAAAGATTCAAAAATCCTTGAATATAAGGACATGATCAACCAACTGAATAAGACGATTGCTGCACAGACAGAACTGATCCAGTCTTTACAAAAAACATTGGAAGCAGACCGTCTGGAAAAAGAAAAGCCGATACTGGATGCATTCTGGAATTGGCTGGATCAACAGCGCCCAAACAAGGGGACTCGTTTGGCGAAAGCGGTGAACTATGCCCAAAATCGGAAAGACACCCTGATGACCTATCTGGAAGATGGTCACTGTAGTCTTTCTAATAATCTCAGTGAGAATGCAATTTGACCCTTTACAGTTGGCAGAAAAAACTGGCTGTTCAGTGCCAGTCCTAAGGGAGCCACTGCCAGTTCCATTGTGTATACTATGGTTGAGATGGCAAAAACGAATGATCTGAACACTTATAAATATCTGACCTATCTCTTGACACAACGGTCAAATGATAAAATGTCAGATGAACAGTTGGAACAACTCGCCCCATGGAGCGAGACTGTGAAAGCTAACTGTCAAAACTAAAATAGAGGAAAACGCTTGCATCTATCATTTTGGTGCAAGCGTAATTTACGAGTAACGTAGCAATATTTGCGTTTACCATAGAAACTCTACAAAAAAGAAAAAATGGAAATTATAGAAATTTAAAGATGTTATTCACTGGCACATTGGCTATATTCTAGCCGATGCATTGCCTGTTAACTTAACTATAAGGCTGAACTGTTACCTTTTCTTCTATCTATAGAATTTCTCTGTTTCTCTTTTTTGAATATTTCCCCGAAACGGCATCGACTTATTTTCATTCACCGGCAAGTTTAGCCAGAACCGCTAAACTTGCCGACAACCAGACTCGGTAACTCCCCGAAATAAATTTTCTACTGAATTTTCACAACAAATTCTTCCAGCGATTGTACTTCTAATGCAATCTGAATCTACCGCTGTAGTAGCTCTATTTCTTTTTCTTCATTGATTTTCTCTTTAATTTCTTTTGGCAACGGAGTGATTTTTTTCAAGAACAGTAAAATGCTTTTCTGCATGCCTTCTTTTTCCTCTGCCTTACGTTCATGTCTTAATATTTTTCATAGAATTCATTATGCTTTTAAAACTGACTATATATAAATGTTGGCGCTTTTGAAATGTCTGCCTCTAGAAAATACAGGCATAATGCCAAACATATAATACATGTCCCAATAGTATATGCACTTATGCACACCCACCTATTGCTCTTTAAATTCTTTATAAAGCGCTTCATTTATCCTTGTCCATCCTTTCCATCCCAGATGCATAATATCTCTAAAAAAATATTTTTCCTTTCCATATCCGGTCATATCTAGCAAATTCACACACTCATATTCTGTTGCAATTTTTCTGATATTTTCATAGTAAACATCACATAATTCACCTCGGTATTCAGACCACATTTCATTAACAGGAATACTCACCAGGATAACTTCTATTCCCAACTCATCAGCAACATCCAAAAAACATTTCAAATCATCATATTCTGGCGATTCTGTATACATCTGTGTAGTTTCTTCTACGGGTCCTTCTTCGTAAATTTGCTTGACATAGGTATCCCAGTATTGATCATAAATACCAAAATCATTATTTGTGCATGCTTTTTCCCCCTGTTTTTCTGCTAACTCCAACATCTTCTTATAATTTATACTTTTCAAATCAATCCGAGGAATTTCTTCTGACATATTATCAATTTGCTTATACACTTGATATTTAGACTTTATTTTCCAAACTTGATCCATTATTGTAGTGTAAATTCCATCTACACCCAATGGGTTTTCAAAGCTACTTTTGTACTTCTTCACTCTTTCATATTGCGTAGGACTACCAGACAACAAATTTAATGTTCTATTCAATACATACTCTTTATTTTCATCACTTATCTTTTCATTATCTAAAAAACCTAATAACAAATCTTCACTAAACCTTGCTGGAAAAGCTTCTTGTGAGACTCCCGTAGTTGTAAACCACTGTGGCGATAAAAATAACGCAACTTTTTTTGTTTTAATTCCATCATATATTGCCCCTAAAGTCATTGTATGGCTCAAAGATTGAAAATTTCCTGCCCCTATTGTCATAACATTCATATCATCTCCATTTAAAAAATTAGAAATATTTTTGTTATAATCTTCTAAAGGCATCAATTCTGATGAGCCCATAATTGGGAGTGTGTTTTCGTCCATAACTAACTTCTGTGCTTCCCTGCTCCAATATCTTTCATAAGTTCTATGATTTCTTACTTCTTCTTTATTTTCTTGTATTTCATTCTCCATATATTTATCAAAAGCAAAGAATATTGCACTTGCAAGAATTACCCCCAATATAATTCCATATATTTTTTTCATTTTAATTAACGCCCTTTTCCTTTAATACCTTTTCAATCTTGTGTACAGTCGCCAAATCTTCTTTATCATATTCTGTCGGTGATAATCTGACTCCAAATTCATCTTCAATCGCAATCAGGAGTTCAACAACAGCCAATGAATCTAGTAATCCTTCTTCAACCAAATCCATATCCAAGTCTTCACGAACAACCTCATCATCACAAATTGTTTCAACAATGTCTAATAATTTTTCTTCCATTTCAATTTTCTCCTTTTTCTACCACAACTTACTTATAACTACATGTAATACATTTGAAAACTGCCCTGAAAAAATCAGGAATCCAAACATTACTAAATTTAAAGTCACAAACCACGAAATAATTTGATACCACTTTTTATTTTTCACTTTTCTATACCATTTTTTCTTTTGATATCTCTCTGTAAGTGCCAGCAACACTCCATGATATAGTCCATACAACAAATAATCTTTGCTCAATCCATGCCATATCCCCATCACAAACATATTTATTATAAACCCGGCGCTTGCCGCATTTAAACGATTTTTAAATTTTTTACTTCGAAGCGCGCTCATCATATATCTAGAAAATAAAAAGTCTCTAAACCAATGTGATAATGTAATATGCCATCTGTCCCAAAATTCTTTAATGTCTTTACTAATAAACGGTTTATTAAAATTTTCTGGTGTTCGAATCCCTAAAATATAACTTGTTCCTATTGCCATCAAACTGTATCCCGCAAAATCAAAAAACATATAAACACCATAAACATATGCATACAGAACTACATATTGAGGATCATATCTTTGAGCAATTTGTTCTAGATAATTAAATGCAATTGCTGATAAAACAAACTTATATAAACATCCTACCAGTATTTTCCAAATTCCTTTCTGCAGTAAATCTATATATTCTGTTTTTTTCCATATACGAACCAAATCCTCTTCAAATCGTTTGCTTCTATCTATTGGCCCCGAACTAAGAGCTGGAAAGAACAGCAAAAAGCATATTGTATTTGAAAACGAACTTTTTACAATTACACCATCATAACTTTCAATAATAATCTGCAGCACTTTAAATGTCACATAGGAAATCCCTAAAAACGAAAACCAATGATGTCCCATCAACCCACTTACTTTTGCAATTACAAGTGGTAATAATGCGAAAATAATAGCATGATAATAAAACGATTTTACAGCTCCAAAGCGTGTTCGACTCCATTGATAAAGCGCTATAACATGCCATTCTACAAATATGTATATTAACAAATAGAATAGTTCTATTGGTGATTCTTTATATATCAAATATATCAATAACAACGAAAAAAACATTATATAATGTTTTTAATTTTTTTCTTTAACTCCTAATATTACGGCAGGTATTAACCCTATAACAAGGACTATAAAAAACATTAATCCATTATAAAACGACATTATTCCATCTCCTGTATACGTTTTTCTATCTGCTTTTCCATTTAGCAGTCATTGGTATCTCATTCACAAATTGAATTTTTCTCGGAATCATGTAATCTGGAACAAACTGAGACATTTCTTCCCTAATTTTTTCTGTATTTTAAAACCGCTTTCTACAGGTTCATCATAAACACAAACTCCTTTTAAATACTTCACTTTCTCATTTTCCCAAATCGGAATCACTACAGCTTGCTTTACTTTGGATACTTTCATCAAATTTTTTTCAACATCTTCAATTTCCATTCTGTAGCCATGCAATTTTATCTGTAAATCAATACGTCCACAATAAAAAAGTTGTCCATCCTGAATATAACCTTTATCTCCAGTTCTATATGCTGCTAATTTTTCTCCATCTTTTTCATACATAAAAAATCTTCTTTGTGTTTCTTCTGGATTGTTAAAGTATCCCGCACTTACCGTATTTCCAATAATAACGACCTCGCCTTTTTCACCATCTGAAAGTTCCAAATCACCATTCATTATTTTAATCATTGTTCCTGATTTACTCTTTCCAACTGGCAACGGATTATATTTTTCATTGATTGCGTCATCCACACAGACTTCAGTTACAGCTACTGTACTTTCTGTTGGACCATATGTATTATATATCTCTGCTCTCGGAAAACGTTTTAGCAAATTGCTCACTGTTTTATTTGTCAAAGTTTCTCCACAGAATAAAAACAATTCCATCTTTGGTAGTAATTCTTGATTAAAAGAATCGTCAGCCAAGCACAAATCTGCAAAAGATGGAGTAGATACCCAAACATTTGTCATAGATTCTTTTAACGCCGAAAATAGTTTTTTATAATCTGTTTGAATGCCTTTTTCTAAACAAAACAAGCATGATTCACTACACAGACTCATATATAAGTCCATAACAGATAAATCAAACGAAAATGGTGCTTGATTAATAAATGTCTTGTTCTGCTTTCCTTTGCTTCCTAAGCTTAATGCCCATTCGACAAAATTATTCAATGACTGATATGTAATCTGTACACCCTTTGGCGTTCCTGTACTTCCTGATGTAAAAATAATATAATAAACATCATCTTCTTTTATATAATCACTTTCTGTAATTACATATTTTCTCTCAAAAATCGAAGAGTCAGTTGCAAGTTGAATAGCTGAGTACGATTCGTATGACATAAATTCTTCTGTAGAAATAATCACATCTGGTTGCACAGAGTCAATAATAGCCTCAACTCTATTTCTTGGAACACTTGTATCAACTGGAACGTATGCTCTTCCCGATTTTACACATGCTAGAAAAACAACTAACATCATTGGATTTTTATGCCCCCAAACAATTACCGGAGTATGTGTATCCCCATACTTTTCTTTGATATATCCAGCCAATATATCTGATTTTTCCCATAACTCTTTATACGTGATATGAGCTTCTCCACTAATCATAGCTATATTATTGCTTTTTTCAAACTCTTTTAATCTTTCTAAAATTTTCACTTTCCTCTTCTCCTTTGTTCCATTTTTCTAAAACAACTTTTCCGGATACACACCGCCATCTACAAGTGCACGCACAGAAGCAACTACTGCTGCTTTATCCTCTTTATAAGTCACTCCAAACCATTTATCATGTGATCGCAGTACTTTTACATCTGCGCTTCCATCCGCCAATAAATCTCCAACAATCGTAGGCAAAAGATATTCCGCTTTTAGGCTATTTTCTTCAATACTTGATAAAAATTCTCGAAATCCCTTCTCAAGCGCTTCAAAAAATTCCGGATGCAATCCCCACATGTTCATAGAAACCGGAGAATGCACGTCTACTTCTACCATTCCCTCTTCTGTTCGAACAGCGGCACCATGTTCTGTCTTTTCAATATTTGAAGTCTCAACAATATCTGTCAGCATATGATTTTCATCTACTTTACAGATTCCTCTTGTCACTCCACCATTTTCGCTCAAAGTGTTTCCTAAAACAAATCCAACCATGCTCACCTGAAGCTTATCATTCTTTTCCGATTCCTGAATCAGGTGATTATAAGCCTCTACATAAGCTTCTTTTCCATAATAATCATCTGCATTAATTACTAAAAACGGTTCACTCACAACATCTTTACAACAAAGAATCGCCTGACCGGTTCCCCAAGGTTTTGCTCTGTCAGCATATTTTCCTTTAAATTCTTCCGGAATATCCGAAATCTCTTGATATGCATAAGCGACCTCTACAACTTTTTCAATCCTGTTTCCAATCACTTCTTTAAAATCTTTTTCTAAATCCTTGCGGATAACAAATACAACCTTATCAAACCCAGCTTCCATGGCATCATAAATAGAATAATCCATAATGATCTCACCATTTGGTCCTACTGGTTCCAACTGTTTAATTCCTCCGCCAAAACGACTTCCAATACCTGCTGCCATAATTATCAACGTTGCTTTTGCCATCCTCTTCCTCCTATTCGCCAAGCCCTTCTTCCACGATTCGTACCATTTCTTCCAAAGCTTTTTCTTCATCCTCACCTTCGCAAATCACTTCAATCACATCACCCTTTTTTATACAAGCTCCCAAAACACTCAATACGCTTTTGGCATTGGCACTTGTATTTTTCGAAAGAAAGGTAATTTTACTCTGAAACTGCATTGCAGTCTTGCAAAACAGACCCGCAGGTCTTAAATGAAGACCTGTCGGGTTATTAATTGTCAGTTTTTTTCGTACCATTGTTCTGTCCCCCTCGTTTTATTTTTCGTCAAAATAACCTGTATCGTTGCACCACCGACAAAGCTACATCCTTCCGGAAGGCTTGCTATTGTAATCGGAACATCATATGTTCCTGGTTCACTATAACTCTTTAAATCTATAGATGCTGCAATCTTCTCAGAAGACATATTTTCCAATGCCTCATCAAGTCCTTCGAATTGTAACTCCACATTCTGATCCGGACCATATGAGATTTCCATTCCTTCCGGTAAACTATTGACTGCCACCGAACGCACTGGAATAGCAATATTTTTTATTCCCTCTTTTTCAATCAAAATATTTACTACAACACTTCCGGAAGCACCTTCTGTCAGACTAATTCCTTCCGGAAGATAATCGGTAATATTTACCACAACTCTTGTTGTCTCCGTAAGATTTTCCTGCCTGAGCGCACTGCTTCCAACTTCTATATACTCTATCTGTTCTACATCTTCACGACTTCCCATAATTGTAATATATTGTGGTTCAATCTCCAATCCCGATACAGCATATCCATTCTCAGTTCCAATCTCAGATTGATCAAATTTCAATTCCACTTCCTTCGTCTCCAACAAGTGCACTTTGATGTTCACTCCGCTACTGTCCACATCGCTGGATAGTAAATTTTTATCAATCACATTATCTGCAGAATCGTAATAAATCAATTCATCTGCTTTTAAAGTCGCATCTTCCGACAATCCAGAAACGTCAACTCTTGCAACCACCTTACTAATTCTTCCAAGCGAAGACTTAGGTCCACTGATATCAATAGACTTAGGTTCCGTTTCTAGTTCTCCAATCACATAACCACTCTGCAAATCTCCTGTTGCAATTGCAGTAACCGGAAATGTTTTATTCTCAATATTTTCTTTTACAATCTGAATATTTCTAGGGTTGGGTAATGCTTCTTTATAATCGCCTTCAAACCCCTCTATCGTGATTCTCACTGGAACAGAACCAGATTGTTCCTCTTTCAAATCAGCTACAGCCTTGATGTCCTCTGTCTTAATTTTTTCCATAATAGAACGTTCAGCTTTTACCGTAACCGCAACCTGTTTTACATCATCTGCAATTTTAAATGTCTGCCCATGACCAGTTACCACCTCTGGATTTGCCACCGTAATCTCTGGATAAAATGTCTTTGTGACAATCGGTCTTGAAATATTTATCACAACAAGCCACAAAAGTGCTGAAAAAAGAAGTGCTATGAACTTTAGGCCAAAATTATTTGTCAGTCTGTTTTTCATTCTTTCGCCTTCCTTTCCATATCATAAACCGTCTTTCTTCCAGAGATTTATTCTGTACCTGGACAAGTTTCTCCCTTAAAAACTCCTCCTTCACATTCCTTGTAAGATGTCCTCCCATCGCTATCGATACATATCCTGTCTCTTCTGAGACTGCAATTACAAGCGCATCACTTACTTCGCTCATCCCCACAGCTGCTCTATGTCTCGTTCCAAGTTCTTTGCTAAGTCCCATATTATCAGACAGCGGCAGATAACATGTAGCCGAGACAATTCGATTGCCTCTCACAATAACAGCTCCATCGTGAAGCGGTGTATTATGCTCAAAGATATTAATCAGCACCTGACTGGACACCAAACAATCCAATTCGATCCCCGTATTCTGGTACTCTGTAAGCATAATTTCCTGCTCTACTACAATCAATGCTCCGGTCTTCACCTTTCCCATCTCATAACATGCTGTCACAAGTGCATCAATTGTTTTATCATCAAATCTTCCCGACTCCTTACTTCGCTCAAATGGAACAACCGAAGTCCAGAAATCTTTTTGTCCCAATCTCTCCAACGCTCTCCGAAGCTCCGGTTGAAACACAACAACCGCAGCTGTCGCCAGAACACTGATAGAATTCGTCGCAATCCATAATATGGTGTGCATTTTAAAGATAGCTGCGAGTAAAATGAAGACAAGCAAAACAATGATCCCTCTCAACAGCATCCATGCCTTTGTATGTTTGATCCACACTATCAACTGATAAACTAGGAATGCAATAATAATAATCTCAATAACATCCGTCACCTGAATTTTTGGAAAATACAATTCTTTAAAATATATTTCAAAAAAATTCTGTAGTTTCTGTCCCATTTTCTCACCTCCATCTCTTTTCTATCACTTCACTAACGTCTTAATTCTTCTTCTAGCAGTTCTCGAATCTCCAATTCTTCTTGCAATGCTTTTGTAAGAAGCATCTCATCAGTCTGGTTCCTCAGTATCTTCTCCTGTCGCCATCCATCCATTTTTGATGTCTCCTGACGCTCATTAATTCGTTTTACCGTTTTTTCCGGCGCTGCAACTGTTACCTTAGGAACTGCCTTTACATAATAGACATATTCATCATCTTCAAACTGAAGCCGCTCTGTTCTTGAATAATCAACCGCAAAAACAAAAAACTCTAACACCAACGTCAATAACACGGAAACAATCGTTCCGATAATTACGGTTACATACGGAGCATCTACATGCATTGCAATCTTGCCGATCACCACCACTATCACATATATAAGCCCCCCAGAGACAATCGCAATCTTCCATGCATTGTCAATCGATAGTTTTCTCAAGCTGTATACTACAAACAAGCATATCATAAGTGCAATAATTGTAATCCACATATCTTTATTATTTAGCAGCTGCTGGGCAAATGCACTCAGTTGAGCAAGCATCTCCGCATCCCCAGCCCCTTTAATCGTCGTTTCATATGCTTTGACATATGTGACCATATAGCAGGCAATCGTTCCAAAAGTAATCGGAACCGCGCACAACGGGCTTCCTATTAATCCATACACAATCGGAATCAACATTGGTATCTTCAAAGCAAACGCAATTGGTGTCAGCAATAGAATAATTGCCTTATCCGGTGTGAATCGAAAATATAGAATAAACATCACCAAAAACAAAACCGCTGCCACAATCGCCACTCCCATAGACAGCGTATAAAACTGGACAATCGTAAGCAATACTGCCGCTACAACCGTAGCTGCAACTGGCAAAAATGTACAAATCACCGAAAGCCCAAGTGTAACTATCGGATTGGCTGCAAGCTTCATAAATCCAATATTGTTACTAATGAATATAAGAGTTGTCAGCGCCAAGACAAACTGTATTCCTTTATCTATAATTTTAGAATATCTTGCATATAGTCTCAGTATAGTCTCTCTTACCTCAATCAAACGATCCATCTACATATTCTCCTTCTCATAAAGTTTATTTAAAACTAATAGATTATGGCTATATTTTTTCACACGCGCCCTCGCTTCACTATGTTTTTTCTGATAAAATCGTCCACTTGCCAGCCAATATACAATCATCACAACCAAATATACAGCTAAAATTGCTATTAGCAAAATAATCGCCTTCGCCAATGTCAAGCCTTCCAAAATCTGATCCATATATATAACTCCAAGCAATCCAACGATCATACCATATCCAATTGTAGTCCAAATCATAGTTGCTAATCTATGAAAGCTCACATAATCTTTCTTATAGTAAGAACTCACCTTAAAATCTTCTTTGCCTTTTTTTTCTTCGTAGGAAGCAAGTTGCACCATAAGTTTTACTCGTTCTTCATTCAACATAAACGTCACCTCTAAGCTTGTTTTCCCCTTAAGACATTAGTTTCAGTATAACATTATTCAGTATCCTTGTCCAATACTTATAGTCAAAAAATATACTTTTCGCGCCCCTCTGCTTTTCAATTCCTTTGTCACTGTATCAATCGTACTTCCCGTTGTATAAATATCATCAATTACTAACACATTCTTATAGTTTGCCCATTGGCTTGTAATCGAAAATGCCTGTTTTAGATTTTTCTTTCGTTCTTTATCATTCAGCTCTTTCTGAGGTCTTGTATATCGATTACGAATTACGGATTTACAATCGACCGGAATGTCCATTATTTCACCAAGATTTCTTGCGATAATTTCTGCCTGATTATACCCCCGCAGTCTTTTCTTCTTTCGATGCAATGGAATTGGAATAATCACTTCCACTCCCCACTCTCGTATCAATCTTCCATAAATACGAAACATCTCCTTTGCATAAAACTCCCCATAAATGCGCCTATTTTTATATTTGAACTGATAAATCGACAGACTGACGGGCATCTTATGCATCCAGATACTTCTCCCTTGTTCATATGTATGTACATTTTTCTGACAGTCGTAACAATACTCCTGCTCTTCATAACGAACCGGCTTCCCACATTTTTTACATCTTGGTTCCGTTATATAAACTACTTTTTCTGCACACTCCTTACACAGTTCCTTTTCGCTTACTTTTCCACAAAAGCAACATGTTTTTGGGTAAATTATCCCCAAAATCTTTCTCCAAATGTCCATAGTTATTCACTGACTCTAGACACATTTCAAATATCTCATCTAAAATTCCTGTATACATTCTACAAGACTCGTATATCGATTCTGCTCATTTGCATTTCGAATCATCTCTTGAAATGTCACATCGCTTCCAACAAGTGTCACACATTTTTTTGCTCTCGTCACCGCCGTATAGATCAAATTCCGGTGATAAAGCTGCCTTGGTCCCTGCAGAAGCGGAATCACAACCGCAGGGTACTCACTCCCCTGCGATTTATGTATGGTGATAGCATATGCCAACTCCAACTCGTCTAATAACTGAAACGGATAATTCACTTTCTTTTTTTCCTCGTATTCTACTTCCACCGTCTCCGTGTATGAATTAATGGATGTAATTCTGCCAATATCGCCATTAAACACACCGATTCCTTTATCCACAACGAGACCGTATTTTGTCGCAATCTCCCATTCCAGCTGATAATTATTTTTTATCTGCATTACTTTGTCTCCAACACGAAAAAGCTTATCCCCATATTGTTTTTCTTCTTTACTTTTATCCGGCGGATTCAGATACTGCTGCAGAATCGTATTCAGCCGCTCCACACCCAAAAGACCTTTCCGCATCGGAGTTAAAACCTGTATATCAAACGGATCTGCCCCCACATATTTCGGTAATTTTTTTGAATCAAGGCAATCACAACACTAATGATCGTGTTGGCATCCTGTCTTTTTAAAAAGAAAAAGTCTCTGCTCTTATTATCTAAAATGACCTCTTCACCACGATTGATCTTATGGGCATTCACCACAATGTCACTTTGTTCTGCCTGTCGAAAAATCTTTGTCAATGTAATAACAGGGAAACACTCTGATTTAATCAGATCTTTCAAAACACTTCCCGCCCCTACAGAAGGAAGTTGATCCTGGTCTCCCACAAGAATCAGTCTTGTCCCAACCATAACCGCATTCAACAACACATGCATCAAAGGCAGATCCACCATAGACATCTCATCGATAATGATAACATCTGTCTCCAGTGGATTCTCCTGATTTCTCGCAAATTCCATGCGATTGTCGTCATTTCCAGGTGCGTATGCCAATTCTAGCATCCTGTGAATTGTCCTAGCCTCACAGCCAGTTGCCTCCGTCATACGTTTTGCAGCTCGCCCCGTCGGTGCCGCCAAAAAAATATCCATGCCTTCACTCTCAAAAAAGTGAATCATCGCATTGATTGTTGTCGTCTTTCCGGTTCCAGGTCCTCCCGTCAGAACCAGCACTCCATTTCTCACGGCTTCTTTCACTGCCGTCCGCTGGAGTTCATCCAATGAAAGTTCCGCATCTTCCTCAATCTGCTGAAGTCTCTTTTCAATCGCATCCTCCGCAATCTCATAAGAAACATTCAAATCATGCAGCATCTTTGCACTGTTTAATTCTAAGTAATAATAATGTGCCGGATACACCCGGACTCCATCTTCTTTCTCTTTCAAAACAACTTTCTTTTCCATCGCCAAGTCCATGAGATACTTCTGTATGTCACAGATCTCGACTTCCAAAAGCTGCATCGTTCTCCTAAGCAGTTCTTCCTGCGGAAGATAGACATGTCCGTCTGTCACACTCTGCAACAGCACATAAAAAATCCCACTTCGTATCCTAAAATCAGAGTCTGTGTGAATTCCCACTTTCGCCGCAATCTCATCTGCTGTCTTGAAACCAACTCCCTGCACATGGTCTGCAATCTGATATGGGTTCTCCTCCATCACTCGATAAACGCTCTGCCCATAATGTTCATAGATTTTTGCTGCCAAAGCAAGTGAAATGCCATATTTTTGAAGGTAAATCATCGCTTTTCGCATATCCTTCTTTTCTTCCACCTGCTCTGAAATCTCACGCGCTTTCCGTTCACTAATTCCTTTTACTTCTGCAAGACGTTCCGGTTCTTCTTCAATAATACGAAATGTATCATCTTTAAATTTGCGTACAATTCTTCCAGCAAGTGCAGAACCAAGCCCTTTAATCGCACCGGATCCTAAATATCGCTCAATCGACACCAAATCCTCTGGCTCTTTCACTTGGTGAGAAATCACTTGCAGTTGCATGCCATACACATTGTGATTTGCATATTCCCCGGACACTTCCAGCATTTCACCCTCACTAATATACGGAAATGTCCCGACACATGTAAGTTCTCCATCTCTATTCGTCAAATGAAACACCGTATAGCCATTCTCTTCATTTCGGAATACGATATGCTCTACATATCCCTTTATGACTTCCAAAACCTCATCCTCCATCTTGTATAAGAAAAGCTCTTCTGATATTAGACGACAAGAGCCGTCTCTTTAAGAGACAGCCCTCACTCACTCTACACACTTACGCTTCTTTTCTTCCACTCATAAATTCTACAAATTGACCTGTTCCAATTGCAACGACTTTCATCGGATCTTCCGCTGTCATTGTATTAATTCCTGTCTTTTCTTCTATCAATTCTTCCAAACCACGAAGAAGTGCTCCTCCTCCTGTCAAAACGATTCCTCTATCCAAAATATCTGCTGATAGTTCTGGCGGTGTTCTCTCCAATACTGCAATAACAGCCTCTACAATCTGCCCTGTCGTCTCTTTCAAAGCTTCTTCGGTCTCAGAAGATGTCACTGTCACAGTCTTCGGAAGCCCTGTAACAAGGTTGCGTCCACGCACTTCCATCGTCTCCTCTTCCACCAACGGATAAGTTGTCCCAATTTTAATCTTAATATCTTCCGCTGTACGCTCCCCAATTAGCAGATTATGTTTTTTACGCATAAATCTTACGATCGCTTCATCAAAGTCATCACCGGCAATTTTAATTGATGTATTTACTACCGTTCCTCCAAGTGAGATAACCGCAATATCCGCAGTTCCTCCACCGATATCTACAATCATATTTCCACATGGTTTTGCTATATCAATTCCTGCTCCAATCGCAGCTGCAACCGGCTCTTCAATTAAGTGTACTTCTCTTGCGCCAGCTGCAAAAGTTGCTTCCTCTACTGCCTTCTTTTCTACTTCTGTAACACCACTCGGCACACAAATACTGATCCGCGGCTTCTTAAAAGTTCTCTTTCCCACCGCCTTCTGCACGAAGTATTTGATCATCTTTTCCGTCACTGTATAGTCTGAAATGACCCCCTGTCTCAATGGTCTTACAGCTATAATATTTCCAGGTGTCCTTCCAAGCATCAATCTCGCTTCTTCACCAATCGCCTTAATTGCATTTGTATCTCTGTCAAAAGCAACTACAGATGGCTCTTTCAACACTACACCTTTTCCCTTTACATACACTAGAACACTAGCTGTTCCCAAATCGATTCCGATATCAATTGACATCTGATTTCTCCTTTCACTGCACTTATCTATTCTATCATCTTTCGTTATTATACATATACTTTATTCATTATAATAAAAATTCCAATAAATGCAAAGAGTTTTTTTTAATTTAAACTTTTTTTAAGGATTATGTCTATATACTTGCCTGTATACGATGCTGGATTGGCGGCAATCTTCTCAGGTGTTCCCGTTGCCACAACGGTTCCACCTTTATCTCCACCCTCTGGACCTATGTCGATAATGTAGTCCGCCGTCTTAATCACATCTAAATTATGCTCAATCACAATTACTGTATTTCCATCTGCTGACAAACGGTGCAGGATTTCTGTCAATTTGTGCACGTCCGCAAAATGAAGTCCCGTTGTCGGTTCATCTAAAATATACACCGTTCTTCCCGTGCTTCTCTTGCTCAATTCAGTTGCCAATTTAATTCGTTGTGCCTCACCGCCAGAAAGTGTAGTGGACGGCTGCCCTAATCGAATGTAAGAAAGTCCAACATCATACAGTGTCTCCATCTTTCTTCGAATACTCGGCACATTTTCAAAGAAATGAAGCGCCTCCTCCACAGTCATATTCAGCACATCATAAATACTCTTTCCTTTGTATTTTACTTCTAAAGTCTCCCTGTTATATCGCTTCCCATCACATACTTCACACGGAACATATACATCCGGAAGAAAGTGCATCTCAATTTTTAAAATCCCATCTCCTGAACAAGCCTCACATCTTCCGCCTTTGACATTAAAACTAAATCTCCCTTTTTTTATATCCTTTTGCCTTTGCATCCGCAGTTGCCGCAAAAAGATCACGAATCAAATCAAAGACTCCTGTATAGGTCGCCGGATTCGATCTTGGCGTTCTTCCAATCGGCGACTGATCAATATCAATCACTTTGTCAAACTGTTCAATTCCTTCCATCCGCTTGTGCCCCCCCGGAATTGTTCTCGCTCTATTGAGATCCTTAGAAAGTCTTTTGTAAAGAATTTCATTTACTAATGAACTTTTTCCTGAACCAGAGACTCCTGTCACACATGTCATTACACCAACTGGAAATGAGACATCAATGTTCTTTAAATTGTTTTCTGTTGCCCCGATTACTTTCAGCCATCCTTTCGGTTCTTTGCGCACCTCCGGTACCGGAATCTGCATTCGTCCACTCAGGTATGCACCGGTAATAGAATTCTTATTCCGCATAATCTCCTTTGCGGTACCTGCAGCAACAACTTCTCCACCATGTTCGCCCGCTCCTGGACCAATATCCACAATATAGTCCGCCTCCAGCATCGTATCTTCATCATGCTCTACTACAATCAAACTGTTTCCCAGATCACGTAGATGTTTCAATGTCTTCAATAGTTTGTCATTGTCTCGCTGGTGCAATCCGATACTCGGCTCATCCAAAATATAAGCCACTCCAACCAAACCTGAACCAATCTGTGTTGCCAAACGGATACGCTGAGCCTCTCCTCCCGAAAGGCTTCCTGTTGCTCTGGCAAGCGTCAGATAATCCAATCCTACATCCATCAAAAATCCAATGCGTGCTTTGATTTCTTTTAAAATCTGTCCACCGATTAACTCCTGCGTCTTTGTGAGCTCTAATCCTTCCAAAAACTGTTGAAGTTTTTCAATCGAAAGCGATGTGACTTCCGCAATATTTTTATCTCCCACTGTAACCGCCAATGCACTCTTTTTCAATCTCTGTCCGCCGCATTCATGGCAAGGCGTAATCCGCATAAAACTTTCGTATTCCGCTTTCATCGTCTCTGAGCCTGTTTCACGATATCTTCTCTCTACATTTTTTATAATTCCTTCGAATGCAACATCATAAATGCCTTCTCCACGCTGTCCTTTATAATATACTTTCACTTCTCGTCCATTGGTTCCATGAATCAAAATATCCTTGATTTCCTGCGGATAATCTTGGAATGGAGTGCTCAAAGAGAAATTATATTCTTTACAAAGAGCCTCTAAGATTGCTCTCGTATAACTTCCTTTGTCTGTACAAGACTGCCATCCCATCACTACGATAGCCCCCTCATCAATACTTAATGATTGATCCGGAATCATCAAGTCTACCTCAAATTCCATCTTGTATCCCAATCCAAAGCAAACTGGACATGCCCCAAATGGATTATTAAAAGAAAAGCTTCTCGGTTCAATCTCTTCGATACTGATTCCACAATCCGGACACGAAAAACTCTGACTAAAGTTCAAAGGTTCTCCGCCAATCACATCTACAACCAAAAGTCCCTCCGCCAATGCCAATACACTTTCAATTGAATCTGTCAATCTCTTTTGAATACCTTCTCTCACGACAAGTCTGTCCACAATAATCTCTATATTATGCTTAATATTTTTGTCTAGAGAAATTTCTTCTGACAATTCATACAGATTCCCATCAATCCGCACACGTACATAACCGCTTTTCTTTGCCTTTTCTAGTAACTTTTCATGTCTGCCTTTTCGTCCTCTCACAACCGGTGCAAGAAGCTGGATCTTCGTTCCCTCCGGCACCCCCATAATCTGGTCCACCATCTGATCCACCGTCTGTTTTTTTATCTCCTTCCCACATTTCGGACAATGTGGAATCCCTATTCTTGCATAGAGCAGACGAAAATAATCGTAAATCTCCGTCACCGTTCCAACTGTAGAACGCGGATTTCGATTCGTTGACTTCTGATCAATAGAAATTGCTGGTGAAAGTCCCTCAATACTTTCTACATTCGGTTTTTCCATCTGTCCGAGGAACTGTCTCGCATAAGATGACAGCGATTCCATATACCTTCTCTGTCCTTCTGCATAAATTGTGTCAAACGCAAGGGACGACTTCCCCGATCCACTTAGTCCCGTCAACACAACAAGTTCATTTCTTGGAATATCCAAATCTATATTTTTCAAATTGTGCTCATTGGCACCCCGTATTTTAATATATTGTTTTGCCATCGTATGCTCACCCTTCCATATCCTGTAACTGCTTTTTCAGTTCAATTAATTTGTCACGCAGCTCTGCTGCTGCCTCAAAATTCAATTCTGCTGCCGCTTTCTTCATCTGCTTTGTAACATCTTTTATCAGTTTTTCTAGTTCTTTTTCACTCATCGACTCCGGATCTTTTTCAAGACGTAATTCCTCTGCTGCTACCTTCTTAGAAATACTAATGAGATCTCGCACTGACTTTTTGACTGTCTGAGGTGTAATTCCATGCTCCTCATTATATGCCATCTGTATCTTTCTTCTTCTTTCCGTCTCTTGAATCGCTTTTTCCATCGACTCTGTCATATGATCCGCATACATGATAACGTGACCATCCGCATTACGGGCAGCACGTCCGATTGTCTGAATGAGCGAAGTCTCTGAGCGCAAGAATCCTTCCTTATCCGCATCTAAAATTGCAACCAATGTAATCTCAGGAATATCAAGCCCCTCACGCAACAGATTGATTCCGACAAGCACATCAAATACATCCAAACGCATATCCCGAATAATCTCTGTTCTCTCTAACGTATCAATATCTGAATGAAGATACTTCACCCGTATACCAAGTTCACGCATATAATCCGTCAAATCTTCTGCCATTCGTTTCGTCAATGTTGTAATAAGAACCTTATTTTTCTTTGAAATTTCCCTGTTCACTTCACCGACCAAATCGTCAATCTGCCCTTCCACAGGACGCACTTCGACCTCCGGATCAAGAAGACCTGTCGGTCGAATGATCTGGTCCACACGCAAAAGTTCATTCTTCTCTTCATATTCTCCCGGCGTTGCAGATACAAACAACATCTGATTTACCTTACTTTCAAATTCCTCAAAATTAAGCGGTCGGTTGTCCTTTGCTGACGGCAAACGGAATCCATAATCTACAAGAGTTGACTTTCTCGACTGATCACCCATGTACATTCCACCAATCTGAGGAATAGTCTTGTGCGATTCATCAATCATAATCAAAAAATCATCTGGGAAATAGTCAATCAATGTGTGCGGTGGCTGCCCTGGCTCCAGTCCCGTCAAATGCCTTGAATAGTTCTCAATCCCCGAACAAAATCCCGTCTCTCGCATCATCTCAATATCGAAATTTGTCCGCTCTGCAATACGCTGTGCTTCCAAAAGCTTGTCTTCTCCTTTAAAATATCGGACTCTTTCCTCCAATTCTTCCTCAATCGCCTTTGTTGCTCGATCCAACGCTTCTTTTGACACAACATAATGGGATGCCGGGAAAATCGCTACATGCTTCAACGCATTTTTAATCTCGCCCGTCAAAACATCAATCTCTGTTATTCTCTCTACTTCATCCCCAAAAAATTCCACGCGAATTGCATAATCTTCTGAAACTGCCGGAAAGATCTCCAACACATCTCCTCTTACCCGAAATGTCCCACGTTTAAAATCCATATCATTTCGATCATACTGTATCTCAATCAACTTCGCAACAACCTCATCCCGATCTTTTATCATGCCAGGGCGCAGTGAAATTACCATCTCCTGGTAATCAATCGGCGAACCTAACCCATAAATGCAGGATACACTCGCCACAATAATCACATCCCGTCGTTCAGACAGTGCTGCCGTTGCCGAATGGCGCAGCTTATCAATCTCATCATTGATGGACGAATCTTTCGCAATATAAGTGTCAGATGACGGAACATACGCTTCCGGTTGGTAATAGTCATAATAACTCATAAATAGTTCCACAGAATTATCAGGAAAAAATTCCTTAAATTCACCATATAACTGTGCTGCCAAGGTCTTGTTATGTGCAATTACCAATGTTGGTCTATTCAATTGTGCAATGACATTCGCCATCGTAAATGTCTTTCCCGAACCGGTTGCACCAAGTAATGTCTGACATTGGTTGCCTTCTTTAAATCCTTTCACAAGCTGCTCGATGGCTTGTGGCTGGTCGCCGGTTGGCTGATATGGAGCTTCTAATTTAAAAATTTTTTCTTCACTCATACACACTTCTCCCTCTATGATTCTTGAATACTTGGGTGGTAATTACACAATCTTTTTGTGTAATTATGATATCCTCTTTCCTATATAAATCACAACACATATATTTTGTCGCATTAGGACTTTTCTATTGTCGCTTTAAGAACAAACGTTCTTGTTCCATTTTATCTCATGTATTGTTTAGTGTCAACTCTTGTTTTTAGGATTTTATTGTGCTGCATTGTCGTAGTTTTTATTTAAAAAATAGGCTTCGCCTATTCAGCTCCCCTTCCCCTCAATCTTGAGGGTTAGGGGGTTTCTTTTTCTTCCTTTTTCCTGCATAATAGACTTATGAATATCTTACAAAGAATCTTTACCGACTATTATGAAGAAATTAAATATACTCTTCATCCCAGAAAGACTGAGATGGAA
>ENA-OQJN01000166-OQJN01000166.1-human-gut-metagenome-genome-assembly--contig:-NODE-166-length-32695-cov-5.561686_pt1 | contig 32695 bp, 40 predicted proteins | sample MGYA00242610_ERZ504777 | MGnify/ENA primary metagenome ERZ504777 (study PRJEB26092, sample SAMD00036350) | human gut metagenome | host: Homo sapiens | study: EMG produced TPA metagenomics assembly of... | reverse complement strand
ATTCTTCTATCTCATTCTCCTATCTCATTCTCCTATCTCATTATAACTTTTCGTTATGACTTCTATTAACTTTTAGTTATATCTCCTTTTCTCCTATAACTTCTCGTTATACTATCATAATCTCTAGTTCCAGCATTATAACCTCTAGTTATATCACTATCAGTTTCAGTCATAGCATCATCATCTCAATCTCATTGACGTTCGTCATGACGATTAGTCATACAATCGTTATTAAGACTAGCTCTAACAGTATTATCAAGTCTAATAAGACTTCTAGTCATAATGACTAATAGCATTAGTTCTAGCTAATAATAACATTATTAATACTATCAGTATTATAATGACTATTAATACTAGTCATGCTAATATTGCTGGTGGTATTACTAATAATGTTCTTTATATTCTTGATATTACTGATTCTCTTTATACTAATGATACTCTTGATACTGTTGATGTTTATTATACTCGTGGTAAGTTAATTCCTATTGCTATAACTATTTTAGTTATTTTAATATAGCTATTGATTATTAGTTAGAATTATAGTATAAATAAATTATAATATATTTGGAGTATTATATTTAATTATTATATTTGTCGTGTTGTTCAGTAGAGTAATATTGCTACTGATAATAATATTAATCTTAAACTTATAAGTGTTATGGTAAATTTTGATAATGTTACTAGTAATGTTCAATCTAAGCCTAGAAAGAAAACTATGGCTGAAAGTTTAGAAGAAGCTAAACAAGAAGGTAAACTTGTTGTTCCTGAAGAAGATACGCAAGTTAATGCTGTTGTTAGTAGTGAAACTGTTCAGACTAAGAATAAAGCTAGGAAGAAGAAACAAAGTAAAGTTCGTAAACAGGAAGAACAAACTACTGTTGTTAGTCAAGCTAATGAAGATAATGACTTTAAAGATGCTAAGACTGATAAACGTGGTGTTCCTGTTGGAATTAATGTTCCTCAACATATTCTTGATGTAGTTTGTATTGTTAAATTCAATGCTGCATTTAGGCGTCATACTTCTCTTAATATTCTTCATGCTCTTGAAGATGATGGAAGAATATGTAATTCTAAAGGTGCTTATGTTGACTTCTTATGGAATAAGTTTAGAGTTACTGCTGATGGTGGTCTTCGTAGAGAATATAGATATACAGATGATTTATTCATTGATGCTTTAGTTAAAGCTCATGCTGATGTTGCTAGTGATAGCCAGCGAGTTATTGGTATTATGATTGATACTGAAACTGAACTTCATAAAAAGAATAAAGATTCTGAAGCTAGTTAAGTTTGTAGTATAGACTCCCCGTAGAGGATGGATAGTGCTGTTGAGCTTGTTAAAGCTAATTCTCATCTGCTTGCCATTTTTATCCATTTTGTTTATTTGGTTTGTTATAGTTAAAACGTTGATGATAATCATCCTCTACTCGGAGTTTATTTTATATATAAAGATATGGAAAGAACTGATATTTATTTTGTTGAAGATGATACATATTTCAATAATAATGTTGAAGGTGTTGAAATTCATGCAGAATGTCTAAGTCAAGATTTTGACGATATTGCTTGGGAACCAATAGTTGATGATAATCCTATTGTTGACCCTGAAAATGATGTTTTTGGTTATTATGATTAAATAAATAAAATTATGGAAAATATTAATATTAAAGTTATTCTTGATGAAGTTTTTGGTAAATCTTGTGATAGTATTATTTGTGATACTTGCAAATATAAAGAAGATTGCAAACTTATTAATAAATTCATTAATGATATTAAAGATAAAGGTTTATCTCCAGACCAATATGCTATAGGTTTAAATTTATTTGTATATGTTCTTAAAGAACAAAAATATCTTAATGTTTTTGGTAAAACTCAAGAAGATATTATTAAATTTGCTACTGAAGATGGATTTGAACTTAATTGGCTTATTAATCATTGGGATATTGTAATTGAAGATAAAGATATTCTTAAACCTATTATTGCTGTTTTTCCTAAATATGCTAAAGATATGATTATTAAAATTGTTGAAGCTAATACTAAAATTAATAATTTAATTGCTCAACATATTATTAATACTTCTAATGCAGAATATAAGGAAATGATTAAAATGGTTAATCAATCTGTTGATAATAATAAACAGGAGAATAAGTTTAAGAATGTTAGTGATGATGAAATTTATGCTGAACTTAAACGTAGAAAAGCAAATAAATTTGCTAAATAATCCCACATAAGTTTTTGATTTTATTTCTAATACTATTGTCTGTGAAGATAGTAGTATTATTTCACTTGCTGATGATGGAGGAATTGAACTCCGAAACTATGATATTGCTATTATCCGTTTTAATTTCTAAAATTGTAACTTTTGTAATAGTACGGTCTGTGAAGATAGTGCTATTAATATTTATCATAGTCCAAGTGTTATACGTCATATTTATTTTGGTGTTAATAATGTTATTATTGATTGTGAAATTAGTAATAATGATGTCTGTGTCAAACATTTCGTTTATATGATTTCGTATTTGTATATTTGCCTAGTATTGTCTGTGAAGATAGTGCTAGGCTTTTTAGTATGTATATTATTAACTTTAAATATATAATTAAAATGGATAATTATGATTCTTTTATTTTTGATGGTCTATTAGATAGATATATTGAAGAACAAGCTAAGTTTAAAAAAGGACAAGTAGTTTATATGGAATATACTTATCAATATCATAATCAAACTAAGCTTGGTGTTTGTGTTGGTATTGTAATCGAAGTTGGAATTACTAAAATCGAACGTACAGTAGGTAATAATAAATATATTAATTATCCTATTGTATATGCTGTAACTCATGCTAAAGGTGTTAGTCGTTGTGTTAGTGAATGTAAACTTGGTTCTGTATCTGAACATATTCTTAAAGAACGTCTTAAACGTGATGGTAAGAATAATGAACAGAATAATGAGGCTGCTACAAATGACTAGCTATTTACGCTTATGATACATTCACAGATACTGTTCTTTTGCTCTCTGTTGAATTTTCATATATAATCTGATTAATCTATTACGATTAATATTGAGTTCAATACAGGGCAAAAGAACTAGCTAATAAATGTTAAACTAAAAATTTAATACAGTTTTGTTATGAATTATGTTGCTTATAAACAAATTGATGGTACTATTATACCTGTATTTAAAGTTAAACTTTATGATATAGTTACTTTGAATACTGGTTATTGGAAAGATAAACTTGCTATTGTTCTATATATTAATGAAGATAAAAAACAAATTAAAGTTCGTATTATTGAATGTGGTATGAACTTAACTCTTAAAGTTAAAGATGTTAAATTTGTTAATCATAATAATAGAATTGCTGCTCGTTCTTATATTGATTTATGTAATAAACTATCTAAAACCTTTCGTGATAAATATACTGATAAACATTATATAAAAGATAATTGGTTTACTGATAAGTTTATTATTAATGATATAACTGCTGATACTATTGCTAAAGGTATTGGTCAATATATTACTAATACTGATAGTGATAGATATTCTGTTAGTGCTATTATGTGGCTTAGTGATATTAAAGATTATATAGATGCTTTGCTTAAATATGGTGATTTTGATTTTGTTGCTAAGGCATTTAAAATCTATAATATTACTGATACTAGATTTGAACTCATTCGTAAACTTTATCATTATTTCTATGATTGAAAATGTTTCTCATTTTATACTTGGTATGATATTTGGTTTATCTGTATATCTTTTTATAAGAATTACCATTGTTAGTAAAAACTAGATAGACTTATTAGAGATATTAATGATACTCAAAATTGGATTAGAAAGATTCAAATTGATATTTGCGATATTAATAAACAATGGGAAGTTAAAAGAGATAGAGATAGAAATAGACTAGATAGAATTGAAGATAGGATTGGTAACTTACTAGTAGATTTTAATGATATTATTAGAAGAAAGTTTAATGACTAGCTTGCTTCCATCCTCGTACGGGGGTCGCCACGAAGCGTAGCGTAGTGGCTCTACTAATCTAACTATTATTGAATTTATTATAGTTTTAACTATTAAATATAATTGTTTTATTAATCTTTAAAAATGTAAAGTACTTATGAAAAAGTATGATGAAGTTTCTGTTGTTCGTCAACTTAATAATGTTGGCGCTGTTATTGGAATCAATCCTGCTAGTAAAGTTATTAAAGTAGCTAAAAATAGTGCTATTGGTAATGGAACTAGTGGTAAGATTGATTTTCTCACTCATTATTGTGGTTATCATGTTGAGATTGTTGATGTTATTCAACAACAAAAAGAACGTGATGAAGAAATTGTTACTAAGAAAGCTGCTCGTAAAGCTAAATTTGCAGAGGATAATACTTTTAAAGGTATTACTCGTGCTGTTGATAAACGTATGCGTACTATTAAAAGAAAGTAGTATGTTATGGTTAGCTTTAAATTCTCATTTGGAGTTGTAGGTAAATCCAAAGAGAAAGGAATAGTTAATAAATATGTTATTATAGTTGCTAAATGTGAAGGTATTATTAGATATATTGATGGTACTTATAAAGTAGAATACAATGACAAACTATATAGCATTACTGGTGAAAGTTACAGAACTAAAGGAAAGAAAGTTATTTATGCTCGTCAATTAGATAAGTATAATCATCGAATTAAAATTATAAGAGATAGTGAAAATAGAGAAACTGTTGATACTAGATTTTATATTCCTTTTGCTGCTGGACTTATAGCTAAAGGTAAAATTGTTAAAATGCCTTTTGCTAAGGAATTGTTTCATATTACTACATGTTATAATCGTGGTGATAGTGAATCTACTATTTTAGCTTTTCAAGAATGGAAAGAATATGAAGATAAAGTTAAAAATAATCTTATTGATGTAAATAACGAATTGTAATGATTGGTAATCTTAATATTGCTAATAGTAATAGAAAAGATACTAACATTAAGTTTACTAAAGACCAAGAAATAGCTGTGCATGAACTTATTGAGTTTCTTGCACAGCCTTGGGATGAGAAGAAATATATTAATGCTCTTTGTGGCGCTGGAGGTACAGGTAAGACATTTGTTATTAAATATGTTATTAATAATTGCAAATGGTCTGGTGGTGTTATAGGTTGTGCTGCTCCTACACATAAAGCTTGTAGAGTTCTTAGTAATTCTATTGGTGGAAAAGAAGTTAATACAATTCAATCATTGTTTGGTTTTAGACTTGATGTTAATATTGAAAATTTTGACCCTGAAAATCCTGCCTTTAATCCCGTTGGAAAAGATAAACTAGATGGTCTTAAAGTTTTAATTATTGATGAAGCTTCTATGCTTAATGCTAAACTTGTTAAGTATATTAGTAATAAATGTAAAAAGCTTCAGATTAAAGTTATAATGCTTGGTGACTCTAGTCAGCTTCCACCTGTTAATGAGAAAACTAGTCAAGCTTTTCTTATTGCTAGTAATACTTATTATCTTAAAGAAGTTGTACGACAAGGAGATAATAACCCTATTAGTAAACTTCTTAAACTTCTTCGAGAAGATATAGATAATAAGAATGGATGGAAGTTTCTTGATTATATATCTAAGAACAGACAAGATTATAATGAAGAAACTAAAGGATTTTATGTTTGTGGTCAAACTGAATTTTCTGATTTAATTGATATTTGTTTTAATGATGAAGAATATACTAAAAATATTGATTTGTATCGTATTATAGCTTATACTAATAGTCGTGTTGCACAATGGAATAACCATGTAAGACATATGATTATTCAAGATGCTGATAAAAGTCTTATTACTCGTAATGATTTAATAATGAGTTATACTACTGTTGTTAATGTTTTTAATGATATTATTATAAACAATAGTGAAGAATATATTGTTAAAGATATTGTTGATACAATTGATAATGATTATGAGTTTAAAGGATTTCTTATTAAGTTTCAAGCTATTCATGGTGGTGCTATAACTCAACCTTTATTTGTTATTAACCATTATGATAACTATACATTTCAGATGTATTATAAGAAGTTGACTAGTCTTATTGATGATGCTAAAAAAGCTAGTAGTTCTGAACGTGGAAGTAAATGGAAACAGTATTTTGATTTTAAACGTAAATATCTTATCGCTTCTAATATTACGAATAGTAATGGTAAGATTTTATTTAGTAGAGATTTAGATTATGGCTTTGCAATTACTTCTCATAGAGCACAAGGTTCTACTTATAAAAATGTATTTGTAGATATTAATGATATGATTTATGATAAATATGGTCATCCTTATACTAATAGAGATGAAATGCTTCGTAGATTATATGTTGCTTGTTCTCGTGCTAGCAATCAATTAGTATTATCTTATGGCAAATAAAACTGTTGACGAATATCTTGATTGTGCTAGATGTCCAAATCGTATATTTAATACAGGTAAATATATACAAGGTGGTAGAGGAAGTATTCATGGAGATATTGTTTTCCTATTTCCTAGAGGTGATAGAGTTTATTGTGATGATTATCAATTATTTACTGATATTGGTAATCTTTACGATGAATACTCTGGACGAAATAATACCGAAGATGTTTATATGACTTATAGTATTAAATGTAGCTTGTTCTAATAATTATAATACTTATCTTACTGCTGTTGATAAATGTCGTAATATCCTATGGAAAGAATTAGCTAGAATTAATTATAAATATTTATTTATATTTGGTGATGCTTATCGTAGTATTAGTGATAATCCAATTCCTAGATTTATAGCTACTGGTGGTAAATATGTATTTAGTAATTATTCTCCTCTTATTAAATTTAAAGATAATAATCTTTATCATATATTTAAACAACGTTTTGCTGATGATATTAATTGGGTTAATCAAAATAGAAATAACTATGGATTAAATTATATAAATGATTAATTGTATAGCTTATGATGTTGAAGTTTTAAGAAATTTCTTTTCTGTTACTTTTGTTAGTATTAATAGTTATCTTAAAGTATTTAAAGATTGTGTTGATAATAATGGAAAAGCTATTCCTTTAGTTCAAAAGCTATCTGTTGAAGAAATTAAAGCTCGTCTTGAAACTGTTGAAAAATATAAATTTTATATAACAGATAAAGACGATAGTCAATTACTTTCTATGATAGGTTATATTAATAAGACTAGATGCTATAAAGATTCTAATGGAAATATTATTCGTACTGACTTGTATGGATTTAATAATTTCAATTATGATAATCTTATGATTGCTGCTTTACTTAGTTTTTATATGCGTACGAATAGTACGAAAGAACTTATTAATAAGTTATATGAAACTAGTAAAACTATTATTTCTAGTCAAGATGATAAAGATAAATTTAAAACTGATTTTTATCTTAATGGTCTTAGAAAATATAAACTACCATTTACAGGTGTTGATGTAATGCGTATATTTGCTCTTAATAAAGCAAGTGTAGTTGTAGATAGTAAAACAGGTGAACGTAAACCTGTTCCTAAAGGTTTAAAGCAAACTTCTATTAATCTTCAATGGTATGAACTTCTAGAATATGAACTTCCTGACATTAATGAAAAAGAAGCTGAATTATATAATGAAATTCCTAATCTTAAAGGAATGAATATTAATCAGCTTAATAAACTAGTAGATAAATGGGATAGATTTATTCTTGATGAATATATTGAACCTATGATGTATTATAATCTTAATGATGTTTTCATTGTAGCTGAAATAGTTCGTCTTTATCCAGAAGAAATTAAATCTCGTTATGCTATTAGTAAAGCATACGATGTTGATGTTCTTAATTCTAGTCGTAGTAAAACTGCTGATATTCTTTTTGAGAAATTTTATAGTAAATTTAGTGGTCTTGCTCCCGAACAATGGAAAGGTAAGAAAACTGAAAGAACTGCTATGAGTTTTAAAAAGGTTATTTTTCCTTTTATTAAGTTTAAAACTAAGGAACTTCAAGATTTACTTGATAAACTTTATAAAACTACAATTTATAGAGTTAATAAAGATGCCTTTAGTGAGAATGTTAAAATTGGAGATATAACTTATACTCTTGCAACTGGAGGTTTACATAGTCAAGATGTTCCTATGGAGTTATATTCAACTACTCCTTATGGCGATTACTTAACTCCATCCTCCACGGGGGGTAAACCTTTTACCATTTATCATTTTGATGTTGCTAGTTTTTATCCTAGTATAATAGGTGTTCATAAAGTTGCTCCTGCTCATATTGATACAAATGCTTTTTGTAATTTAATTAGTTGGATGAAACAAAAACGTGTTGATGTGAAACATAGCGAAGAAGAATACATAGATGGCATTGCTAAAGATATTCTTGCTTTAGTTCTAAAGATTGTTATAAATAGTATCTACGGAAAATTGGGGTTTGAAGCAGGTAGTCTTTATGACCGTCTTGCTGTTCTTAAAGTTACTGTTAATGGACAACTTATGCTTCTTATGTTATGCGAAGCTCTTGAACTAGATAATATTCATATTATTAGTGCTAATACCGATGGTATTATGGTAAAAGTTTATGCTAGTCAAGAAGATAAATTTAAAGAAATTACTACTTGGTGGCAAAATATTACTGGTATGCAAGCTGATAGCGATGTTGTTCATAGTCTTATAGCTCGTGATGTTAATAATTATATTACTCAATTTAGAACTAAAGGTAAGCTTAAAATTGAATCTAAAGGTGCTCTTAATCCTATGATGTATTCTTTAGATTTAACTAAAGGTTATTCTATGCCTATTGTTGCTCAAGCTATTGAAAACTATTTTCTTAAGAATAAACCTGTAATGGATACTCTTCAAGAAGCTACTAATATTCTTGACTTTTGTCTTACTCAAAATGTTGGTAGACAATTTCATGTAGAAGAAACTAAGATTGAAAATGGACAAGTTACTCATGTTGTTTGTCAAAGATATGTTCGATTTTATGTTTCTAATAGAGGCTATATTATTGAAAAAGTTCATAATGATAATGGTTCTCGTAGTAGAATGGCAGCTGGTTCTGTTGTAACAGTTATTAATAGTCTTGATGATAAAGATATTTCTCTTAGAGATATTAATTTCAAATTTTATTATCAAGAAGCTATGAAGATTATTAATCCTATCAAACTTAAAATTTCTCCTAAAGGTAAAGGTAAAAGTAAAATTAAAAAATATAGCGGTATGTATAATCCTATTTTTAATGAAGATGATTTTGGATGAGAAATATAGTTGAAGAAACTTATGATAGACTAATTAATAAATGGGGTTCTAAAGAATATAAAGGTATTGGAACTATTAATTGTGTTCCACCTGTTGATTATTGTGAAATTATAAGTAGAATTATTAGTCTTATGAGAAATAAGAATGATAATATTAAAATACTTATTGTTACAGATAATTGGAAAAGAAGAACTGAAATTGTTGATGGTCTTAAAAATCATAATATAAATATAGATACTATTAATATTCTTACTCATACTTATGTTAATAGTAGATATAATTATAGTTACGATATTTCTATTGTTGTTGGAGTTAATGAATGGAATCTTTCTTGTAATACAGTTTTTAATCATGCTAGATTTAAACTTATGATTTTAACTGAAAAAACTATTGATATTTCTACATTAACTAAGATTTATAATAATATTCCACCTATTAATAATATTCTAAATTCTAGTGGTATGCGAGCCATACTCCCCGTAGAGGAACACAGAGAGCAGATTTTATTTACTAGTCAAGATGATATTGCTAATTACGATAAATATACTGAATTTATTACTCAGACTATTCAAGTATTTGGTAATCTTGATAATATTAAATGTGCTCGAAATGGTACTCAAGACGGACGTAGTGCTATGCAATATATTACAGAAATAGCTGAATATAATGGATGGAGTGCTGATATGGATATGACTAATCCTTTTAGTAAACAAATTGATGAATGTTATAATCCTCTTGTTCTTGCTGAACGAGTTAAGACTTTTTATAATATTGTTCGTGAACGTATGCTTATATGTTCTGATAATGTTTGTAAGCTAGAAAGGATAGTTGAAATTATTAAAGATAATCCTGATAAACGATTTCTTATTATTAGTAAGAGAGGTGAATATGCTGCTACTGTAACTAAATATATTAATGATAAATTAGGTGAAATTTGTGGTGATTATCATGATAAAATTGAGGATAAAGTTCTAGTTGATAGTAATGGTATTCCTGTTTTGTATAAGACAGGAAGCAAGAAAGGACAGCCAAGAATCGTCAAATCTAAGGCTATTTCCACGCTGAATTTGAAGTCTTTTAATGATGGCTTATTAAGAGTATTATCCATAAAAAATAATTCAACTGACAGTCTAGAAACAAGCGTAGACGAATGGATTTTGACTTCATCTCTATGTGATACCATAGATGAACTTATTTATCGTTATAATAATGTTAATTGTAGTCAATCAAAACTTAAAGTACATAAACTTTATATAGCTGATACTATCGAAGAAGCAAGCCTTAAAAAGGAAAAGTTGTCGGCTAACCATGAAGTTATACAGAATGTTAATTCTAATATTAGTGCTCAAAATTTTGATGATATTATTTGCTAGTATGAATATAATAGTTACATTTGTTGTGTAATCAAAATCGCTCTTTGATAGAATGGACGAAGATAAAGAAGTTAAAGTTAATGATGCTGCTGTTGCTGTTAGTAATAGTGGTATTGAAAAACAACATGGTGTTCAACATTCTGTTGCTCCATATCAGCTTAATTATATGAGTGAAGCTGAAATTGCAAGTCTTGAAGTATTTATCAAACGTGTTATGCGTAGTGATAAATGTGGTATTAAGTCTGTTGAAGATGGTCTTGCTATTGCAATGAGAGCTAAAGACCTTAGACTTCCATTTTCTACTTGCATTGAACATATTCATGTAGTTCAAGGTAAAACAGGTGTTGATGTTCACATTATTAAGGCATTACTTGTCAAAGGCAGCGTGAGTTGGGAAAAAGTAGATAATTATCGCGCTCTGTACGAATATACAGATGGCTTTAATGCTTATGATGAAGATAAACTTCCATCTGACTGTATTAAGTGTCTTACTCCCAAAGAGGCACAAACTAAAAATACAGAAGATAAAGACCATGAACATATATATGTTTATCCTGTTAAATACTATAAAGATTATAATGGTAATGTATATAAAGAATATCAACTTAATGGTAAGTTTGAAATAGCTACTAATACTGCTGAAGCTAAACAAATTGCTTCTACTGGTAAAGTTCCTGTTTATAGAATACCTGCTGTTCCTATTGATTATATTACTAGTTATCGTTTTTATCGTAAAATTGGAGAACGTAATATGGTTGCTACTGGTGAGTTTACTTATAAAGATGCTATTGTTGCTGGATGTTTTGAAAAAGATACTTATAAGAAATATCCTAAAATAATGATAAGTCATAGAGCATTTGTTTATGGTGCTCGTGAAATTGCTAATGATTTAATTATGGGCTGTTTAAGCACAGAAGAATTAAAGACTATGCAAGGTATTGATTTAAGTAATGAAGATATTATTGATATTACTGAAATTCAATAACATAAACAAACTAGAGAAATTATTATTAAACAAAACAGTCGTATGACTGATATTATTCACTTTTAAATTACAAAAATTATGAAAGACTTTAAGAAAGGTTTGAGTTTTGGTATGGGTATTGTTAATGCTGGTCAAAGAGCAGTTAGTGAAGAACCTGAATTGGTAGTTGTTTCTACTCCTGGTAGTTTCCGTATGACTGCCCAAGTTTCTAAAGCTCTCGGCATTGCTCATGGTGAATATGTAATGTTCATTAATAACTGTGCAAATATTGATAATGCTATTATCAATAAAGTACCCGAAGTTGTTGCTTTCTGTGAAGAACAAGGTTTGGATATTGAATCTCCCGAAGCTGCTATGGCTGTTCATGCTGAATTTGATATTTGGGCTTTGGCTAAAGGTATTGCTGAATTAGATAAGAATGGTAATCCTTGCACTACTCGTGTTCGTATGACTAAGAATGATAAAATTAAGTATGTTAATACTTATTTCCAAGAAACTCTTGAAGGTGCTTTATCTTCTTCTAATGAAGAACTTAAAGCTGCTCTTGGTCGTGAAGGTATTACCGAAGATGAACAGAAAGAACTTTTGGTTAGCTGTATTCAAGGTGATGAAGTTGCTAAGATTAAAGGTTCTAAATGTGCTAATACTGCTGCTTTGTTTGGTATTGGTGTAACTCTTAACTTTACTGATTCTAATGTTTGGAAACAGTTGAAAGCTGATATGACTGATGAAGAAGCTACTTCTAAGAATCGTGTTTATACAGTAGATATTGACAACTTGCAAGAAGCTGTTGTTAATAACGGTTATAAAGATATTGTTGTTAAGATTGCAATGCTTACCGAATATAAAGATGAAGAACCTATTCGTATCGGTAAGAAAGCTGAAAAAGAAGAAGAAACTGCTGAATAATCAAATCTTCGTCCTAGAAATATAGTATCTTGACATAGAGCTGCATTGTTAGTATTACTAATAGTGCAGCTCTTATTTTATCTAATAATTCTTTTAATTACTTTAATTATGTCGACAGAAAAAGAAATTAAGAATGAAGCTACTGTTGTAGCAAGTGCTGAACAAACTGCTAATGCAGAAGTACAAACTCCTAAAAAACGTAGAGGTAGAGGTATTAATAACGATTTACGTGATGTAACCCGTAAAAAGTTTGATGAACGTACTGATTGTAATAAAGCTAATGGCTTGTTTATTGGTCATCTTGAAGATGTTAAAGTTGATTGGGCTACACTGAAAGATGATGTTCAAGGTATGCATTCATTTGCTGGTATGAGTATTCCTTATCTTACATTTACTTTTGCTAGTAATCATGAAAATATCAATGAACGTCGTTATGTAACTCAACGCCTTCTTCCTGCTGAAAGTAATGTTGAAACTATTCCTGGTGGTAAAGGTGCTTGGAAAGTTGATAATATTTTCCGCTTTATGAAGCATATATATAATGTATTTGTTCTTAAAGGTCGTGATTTAACAGAAAAGGAAATTGATGCTCTTACTTTGCCTTTTGAAGATTTTGATGAAAATATGCAGTATGTGCCTGTTGAGGCTGAAAAAGTTATAGCTGGTTATAAGACTGTGTTTGAAAATTATGTTAAGTTACTTAATAATAATGGTAAGCCTGTTTATAATGATGCTAAAGGTAAACCTATTACTATTTGGATGAAGCTTCTTCGTTTTATTAAGAATGATGGTAAATGGCGCGCTGTTGCTGGAAGTAAATCTTCATTTGGTGATTTAGGATTTCCTACATTTATTAATGATGGAGTTATTGAACTTTATAAAGAACAATCTGCTCCTAGTTTGCATATTGACCCTTATAAAGAAAGTATTGTTTATCAAAGATCTGCCGAACAAGCTAAACAGCCAAACGTTGCTATGCCTGGTGTAGGTGTAATGCCTGGTGTTCAAACTGCTGCTCCTATGAATCCTGTTGGTGGATTTAATGGAGGTGGAGATTTTAGTCCATTTGGCGGTGGTAATGATGCTGCTGGTGCTTTTGTTAATCCAACAGAAGATTTACCATTTTAAAAATTAAAGTTAGTTAAATAGTTGTATGTAAGAGGATTGGGTACTATTTTAGTGCCTAATCCTCTTTTTTATATGTTCACGATAAAGGTCAAATTAGAAATATTATGAAAAGAAATATTAGTAATACTATTTTAACTAAAGATTATATTTTCTCTAAAGTTAGTCAAATTACTATTTTTAGCACTTATACTGGAATTAGTGTTGAAGATATACAACATTGCATAGATACAGGAGAATTTATATCTAGTCCTTTTCGTGAAGATACTCATCCTAGTTTTGGTTTTAGATATGATAATAGGAATAAACTTAAAGGAAGAGATTTTGCTGGATATTGGTGGGGAGATTGTATAGATGCTGCTGCAACTGTACTCTCTGAAATTGTTCATAAGCAAATTGATATTTCTATTAAAAGTCAATTTCTATTTGTTCTTAAACATATTGCTTATACTTTTAGAAATATTATTTATGGACAAGATAAAGATGAAAACAACGATTATAGTATTACTAGGGCTATTAGTAATGTACGTAATCATAAACCTATTATTGAACTTGTTACTCGTCCGTGGAATAATTTAGATGCTAAGTATTGGGGGCAATTTGGTGTTAATCTTAATTTTCTTAATACTCATTTTGTTTATCCTGTTGACCAATTTTATATTAATCGTTCTACTAATCCTATTCCTAAATATTTTTACGATAAAGATAAAACAGATTTATGTTATGGTTACGTTCTTGGACAAGATAAAAGAGGAATAGTTAATGTTAAATTATATTTTCCTAATAGAAATAAGAAAACTGAAGTTAAGTTTATAACTAATAGTAATACTATTGAAGGAATTATTAATCTTGAATTAGATAATTATGACGTTATTATTATAACTAAATCTACTAAAGATAGATTAAGTCTTGAATGTTATCTAAAGAGTATTAATCATTCCATCCTCTACGGGGGGTCTACCCTTGAATCTAAGACTATTGGTGTTGTTAATATTCCACATGAAACTTATAAACTTCGTCAAATTGAATATGATTGGCTTCGTAGTAAACTTAATCGAAATGGTTTTCTTATTAGCCTTATGGATAATGATAGAACTGGTCTTATGGAAGCTGTGATTCTTAAGAATGATTATGATATTATACCTATTATTATTCCTAAAGAACTTGGTGTTAAAGATTTTGCAGAATTGAGAAGTAGTTATTCTATAAATGTTATTAATGAACTAACTCAACAAGTTATTAAATATATAAAAGATAATTATGGAGAAGAAACTGAATTTACTTGGGATACGGAAGAAAGTAATACTTTGCCATACTAAAAATTTAGCTGGTGTTACATATACTGTTATGCGTCCAATTACTGAAGAAGATGAACAAAATCTTGATAAATGGGAATTTATTAATGTAGATGGTAAACGTATTGATAAAAAAGATATTTATTGTTATGGAGAAATTAATCTATCTTCTAATGACGATGTTGAATATATCAAAAAGTTTAGCTTACTTGATACTGATAACGGTGGAACTATTCATAGTAATTTTAATTATCAAGAGGGTTGCGCTATTATTGAAGAAATAGCTAAAACTTATCCTACATTTGATATTATTGAATGGTTTAAATATAATCACTGTCTTATAGGTAAACCAACTCGTATTATTATTTATAAATGTAAGAAAGAAAATCTATGATAATAAAAGGATATGAAGAAAAGCTAGATGATAGAGATATTAGATATATTAATTATATTATTGATAAATCTACAATGGATGATGCGATTGAATCTTATATTAAAGATTTAGATTGTACTACTATTTATCCTGATGGTTCTCGTCCTAGACAAACTATTAATTATGGTTATCGTATTACTCTTTCTAGTATTGAATATATTCTTGATAAAGCTTATCTTATTCTAGAACATCATCCAGAAAAAGCTCAAAGTTATATTGATTATCGTAATAGTATTATTAAAAGAATTATTGATATACATGAAAAAAATCTTGATTTCGAGAGAAGAAACCCAGTACGATATTATAGTAAAGAACCAAGGAAACGCACTAGAAGTGCTAGCAGAGTTAATCAATCAAAAGATGTCTTTACAGGTAAACCCATTGATGCTAGCGCCAGTGTTGCAAAGGCTATTAAGCCTAAAAAGGAAACAATTGCTCAGCGTAAAGCTAAACTTCTAGGTGGTAAAGCTGTTAGTTTTGCATTTAATGGTTTAAAAATTAGTGAACATAATGAATAAACTTTATCGTAGAAATAATAATGGTGTGCCTACTGTTTGGTGGGCTGAACTTGACAGTGGTACTAATAGTATCACTGTTTTTTATGGTCTTATTCGAGGTAATATTCGTAAAGAAGTTTATGCTGTTACTCAAAAAGATGGTCAAAAAGAACTTGAGAGTAGATATAACGATAAGATTAAAAAAGGATATACATATCTTGATGAACTTTGTGATATGCAGGGTTTACCCCCCGTGGAGGATGGAGATAATGATACTCTATTTAATTTTCTAAATACTTATCTACCTAAAGACCTTAGTAATGGAAATACTAATCTTCTACTTCCAATGCTTGCTAAAACGTATAATGGTAATGTTTGGAAAAAAGTCAGTTGTATGTATGGTCAGTATAAGATTAATGGTCTTCGTTGTATTGTTACTGCTTATACTCAAAATGATATGTTTAAACCTGTTAGACTTCGTTTCCAAAGTCGTGAAGGTCTTATTTGGCATACTCTTGGCTATCTTGAAGATTATCTGCTTGCTACTATTAATACAAATATTATCGACGATATGATTAATGGATTTGCAGCACTTGATGGTGAAGTTTATCTTCCGGGTTATACTATTAATCAAATTAATCATTTTGTTAAAGATGCTAATTGTACTGAAAATAAACTTCTTCAATTTTGGTGTTATGATATTATGATGGAAGGTGACCAAGCTCATAGAAATATGTATCGTTATCATATTAAAAAGCCTACTTCTTTTAATAATATTGAAGAACATTATAATAATAAAGAGCGATTGATTATTCTTCCTAGTATATATATTAATAATAATGATAAAGCTATTAAAGCTAGAAATAATTTTATTAATATAGGTTTTGAAGGTCTTATACTTCGTAATACTGAAACTGATTATCAATACGGTAGACGTAGAGCTAATTATATGGAGAAGTTTAAAGATGCTACTGAAGGAGATTTTATAATTATTGATATTTTATAAAGAAAAGAAACGTGATTTACCTATTCTTCTTTGTAAAAATGATATTAATGATGAAAAGTTTGAAACTCGTTTAAGTACTAGTCATATTGTTCAACAGGAAGTTTTATTCGATTCTCAATCTTATATTGTAGAACTGTTCATATAGATTATGGTGAACGAAGTGGTGTTACTAGAGTTCCATCTCATATTAAAACTGTTGTTATAAATGGAGATACTAGATTATAATGTAATTAAGAATAATAATTTTGATAGAACTAAATCTTATTTTAGTTGTTATTATAAATCTATTATTCTATTTACTGATTATGATGCTAAAAGTTATAATTTTGCTGTTAGATATAATGATATAACTAAAAATAATGAACTTTATGTGATTTTGTATAATGATAATAGAATTAATAATAGTGTTCCTATTATTCGAGATGCTAATACTGGATTTAAGTTATATATTCCTAATATAGTTATTAGACTTCTCGATACAAGATTGCGTAATGCTTTTGTTGTGTCTAAAGATGATTTTAATATTAATGTTAAGTTTGTAGAAGAACGTGATGATTTTTGTGCTATTTATCAAATAGATATTGATTAAGGTGAAGCCTAGTACATAACATAGTGTGCTAGGCTTTTCTGTTTATCAGAGGTCTAAATCAATATAGAGCACGCTCGTAGATATGGTTCTTTTTACCTGCATTTAATTTTATATATCAGAATGATTAATCTATCACGATATGATTTGCGTGTCATGGTGAGCCTTAAAATGCGTCATTTTCACCATGATATTTAACATTAAATTCAGCATCATATTTACTAGTAAATTCCTATAATATTTTTATATTTGTCTTGATAAACAAAAACAAATTACTATGAGTATTAATAAAATTACTATTGTTGGTATTAAAGGATTTAAAGGAAGCGGTAAAGATACAGTTGCTTCTATGATTAGTTATATCCTTCATAGTGGTATTATGAAAGCTACTTATGATAAATGGCTTTTCTTTCATAAGAATGGGTTTGTTGAAAATAATGAAATAATTATTCATTTTGCTGATAAACTTAAGGATGATATTGTTGATTTTTGCGGTATTGACCGTAAGCTTCTAGACAGACAAGATATTAAAGAAGAAAATTATTATAATTTTAAAACTGGTATTGTTTCTACTAATACTAAAGATGCAGATAGAATTATTAATAATATAGATGAATTTAATTATGATAATTTATATACACTTCTTCTTTTAAATAATAATAATGTTTCTATTAAAATTAGAGTTCTTCTCCAATATTATGGTACTAATGTTATTAGAAATCATTTTTGGAATGAAGCTTTTATTCGTTATACTATGAATAAAGCATTTGATATAAAAAACAGTAAAGGACAATGTATTATAGCTGATGCTAGATTTGAAGATGAATGTATGGCTATTAAATATTATGGTGGAAAAATAATTAGAGTAGATAGAAGAGTTAATAATGATAATCATGAAAGTGAACAAATTAAAATTTCTCAAGATGATTATGTTATTGATAATACTGGTACTCTTGTTGGTCTTTTTTATAAAGTTCTTAAATTTGTAACTGATTATATGGTATGAAATTACATCCTATTTTTGGTATAAATGCTCTTGCTAGAGTTTGTATATGTTGTGGTAAAGTTATTGGTTATACTCCACTTGGAAATTCTGTTGAAGAAGATGCTAGTAAGAGTAAACAAATAGCTGAAGCTATTGTATGTAAAGAATGTATAGATAAGCTTGATAGTGAAACTTGCTTTATAGCTTGTGACATGGATAAAGATAATTATATAACTGCTACTTATGATACTTTATGGATTAGAAATAAAGGTCTTAAAGAGTTTTTTAAAGAGCTTGATTCTATACAGCCTATTAATATTATACCTAAAGAACATTTTTATAGTATATTTGGAAATGTAGTTAAAGATTTTTATAATAATAAAGAAGATGAAAATAATAGCTAATGATAGTGATAAAACTTTAGAAACTATTGTTATTAATTATGCTAATACTATTGGTTTTAGTTATCATACTGATGGTAATATTAGACTTAGTCATAATGAAATAAACATAACTCAACATAAAGATTATTATTTATATATTAAAGCTATTATGAGTTATGTTTTAGGTAGTATGGATTTGTTGGTAATCTTGGTTTAGTAAAAAAACTATGGAAGAAATATACTGAAGCTATTTATAAATATAGAACTAATACAGGTAAAATGACTGCTAGTGATTATACTCATTTATTTGGTTATTTAAATCCTTATTATCGTTCTGCTTATAATATACTTAAACGTAGAAAATAATGACAAATATTTATAATATTACTGCTGAACTTGAGGATATACTTCTTGAGTTAGAAGAAAATGGAGGTGAATTAACTCCTGAACTTAAAGAACGCCTTGCTATTACACAAGATAATCTTAAATATAAACTTAATGGTTATCGTAAAGCATATACTGTACTTAATCTTGAAGCTGAATCTTGTAAAAAAGAAGAGCAACGATTAGCTGTTCTTCGTAAAACTAAAGAAAACAATGCTGAAAGACTTAAAGGAATTATGCTTGATGCTGTTATTGCTTATGGAGATTTAGGTAAGTCTGGTAATAAAGTTATTAATTTAGTTGATAGTAAACTCTATACTAAGAACAGTAAATGTGTTGAAATTGATGAAAATCTTAATCAAATATTTATTGATTTAGTTCTTGAACATTTACAATCTCTTTGGGATAATGATATGATTGATAGTAATTTCTCATTTAGTAGAGATGTTCTTCTTGAACAAATTAATGATAAATTTACTGAAAGATATCCTGAACAATCTGCTAAACTTAGAGAAGAAACTGGAGGTTATTTTACGCTTGATGATTTAGATTGTATTAAAGTTAAATTTGAAATTGAAAAACCTATTGGTGATTTAGCTAATAAAATTAATTTTGATTTACTTAATACTTTCTTTAATCATCAACATGAAATGACTAGAAGTAGTAGTATTAATAAAACTACTATGAAGAATATTCTTAATGATGGTAGAGATATTAGTATAGCTAAACTTGTTGAAAATACTAGTCTTATTATTAAATAATTTGGTTATACTCCCCGTAGAGGACGGAATTAAGTTCATCCTCCACGGGGAGTCAACACTACTAATCTTGCTAATTATGGAACTAGAAGAAAAAGTAAAAGAATTAATAAAATGGTATATGGATACTTATGGTGTTAATAAGAATCAGGCTATTAGAGATATTGAAAGTGTTATGTTACGTATAAGTAATAAATAATATGTATAAAGTAAAAGGTAAACCTTGGGCTTATTCTGGTGCTATTGATGTATCAGATTGTGCTACTGCTAAAGAAGTTATGCTTAAAGCTGGACTTAATTTTAATGTAGCTAAATGTGAACTAGTTGGTAAAATGCCTATTAAACTTACTGGAACTGATGAAGAACTTGACCGAATTATTAAAGAACAAAAAGAAGGCGCTCATGTTTTTGGTACTGACATTTATCGTAAGTGTGATAATGCCTTTGCTACCTATCGTACTGATTTCAATATTCCTTTAGGTGTTGTTAAAAGCAAATACACTATTGTACAAAACAATGATGCTTTTAATTTCTTTGATGGTGCTATTGGTAAAAATTCTGCTATTTGGCAAACTGCTGGATTTTGGGGAAATGGTGAAAGAATATTTGTAAGTGCTAAACTTCCTAATAATATTCTTGTTAAAGGCGACCCTGTTGAAAATTATTTAGTATTTACTAATACTCATGATGGTAGTGGTGGAGTTAAAATTTTATTTACTCCTATTAGAGTTATTTGTCAAAATACTCTTAATGCTGCTATTCGTACTAGTAGTAATTATGTTAGTTTTCGACATACAATTAGTGTTCATAATAAGATTTCTGTTGCGCAAGAAATACTTGGAATTAGTAAAATTAAATCTGAAGAATTTGGTCAATATTGTAATTTACTTGCTGATATTAAGGTTACTGATGAAGATGTAATCCGATTTATTGGAGAAAATATTCTTACTGAAAATGAAATTCAACGTCTAAAAGATACAGGGCATACTATTAAAGATATTGCTTATCGTAGTGGTTTAGCTTTAACTGATAGTAAAATAAGTAGTAGAAAAATGAATGTTATTTCTGATACTTATAGTTATTATTTTGATGGTCCTGGTCAAAGAGATATTCTTGGTACAGCTTGGGGTGCAGTTAATGCTATTAGTGGATATTATTCTAATATAGATAATATTGAAGGTACTAAGCGATTTGATAGTATTTGTTATGGTGATAAATCAAGAAAAATAGAAAATGCTTTTGCACTTGCAGAAGTTCTTTAATTTAATAATTTAATTATATATGGAAGTAAAAGTATTTAAACTAAAAGAGATTAAACTTCTTAGTGGAGATGTTGTAGATGTAGAACAGTATTGTAATGTTCAACCAATTCTACCTACTTATGGTAAAGAAGGTGATGCTTGTATGGATATTTATCCTATTCTTTGTGAATATGATGTAGATAAAGATAGATTTATTTATCATACAGGTTTAGCATTTAATATTGGAGATGATGCTAATGGTGAACCTAATGAAATGTCTTTACGTCCTAGAAGTAATCTTACTAAATCTGATTTTTATATGCCTAATTCTCCTTCTACTATTGATTGGGGTTATCGTGGAGAACTTTTGGTTGCTTTTAAGAATCGTACTTCTAGAGATTTAGTTCATGCTGTATCTGACCTTGTTGAAGTAGTTGATAAACTTAGACAACATATGCATTTACCTGATAGTATGGTAGGTAATGCTAGACTTAAACTTAATAGTGTTAGAACTACAATGACTAATATTCTTGCTAAAGTTTCTACTCCACCATATAATTGTGATGGTAAAGATAGATGTTGTCAATTAATTATTAATAGTGCTGAAAGAATTAGTTGGAAAGAAGTTGAATCTATTGAAGAACTTGGTGAAACTGAACGTGGAAACAAAGGATTTGGAGAAGGAACAGGAGGAGCAGCTAAAGCTTAAAGTTGGTGCTCGTTATATTCATAATAAAACGTCTAATGAATATATAATTATTAGTATTACTAAAATGAAACATCCAGATACAGGTGAATGGATTCCTGCTGTTATTTATAAAGTTGATGGACTTGAACCTTTATGGTGTAGAAGTGTTGAAAGTTTTAAAAGTAATTTTAGTGATGCTAAAGTTGAAGGAGATGAAGTTTATCTATGAAAAAGTTAATCTTGTTTTATTTACCTGATTGTAATATTAGTAAACTTTTTGAAGAAAGGCTTCATAAAGCTCTTGCTCTTCCTGAGTTTGCCGGTAGGTTTAATCTTATTAGGCATAATCTATATACTGATACTGGTAGACAAGAAGCGCGTAGTGTTGGTATTAGTGATGCTCCTACTGCTTATTGTAATGGTGATATTTTACGTGGTGTGCAAAGCGATTACACTATTAGAAAATATCTTCGCAAGTTGTTAGGACAGTCATAGATACAGTTCTTTTGCCCTACATTGAATTTTAATTGTTATTGTGATTAATCTATCACGATATGAATATCATTCAATGTGGGGCTTTAAAATAGCTAATTTTATAAATTCTCATTATATTATACGAATACTATGGTTAAAATTGAATTTTATTATAAAAGTGCTGATAAAGATAAAACAGAAGCTATGCGAGAAGCTATTGATATAGCTTTATTTGGTACTAATGTTCAATGTAATTTTAAAAATCTTCCTGACCATCTTATTCTTGAAGATATGATACTTGAAAAGGCTGTTGCTGGTAAGAATATTACTGAATATCCTACTTGTATTATATATCGAGATGATACAGAATATAAAAGATATAGTAATTCTGTTACTTGGGAAGAACTTCGTAATGATATTAGTTATCTTACTGGAGATGAACCTACAAGACAAACAAATAATATATTTGTTGAAGCGTTTATTAATGAACATGATTGTATAACTCGTGCTAAATGTGCTGATGCTATTGCTTGGATGTGGAAATATCAGAATACTAAAGTAGAATATATTCAAACTAATGTTGATAATCCGAATAAGTTTGCTGTTGTAATTAAAGATAGTTGGAGAACTTATGCTACTTATGTATATTCTGATAGTCTTACTACTGAAATGATTAAGAATACTCTTCTTAAAGTTCCTAATACTATTAAAGAAGCTGTTAAAAATAATGCTATTGTGTTATGATACGTATTGATTGTTTTACTAGAAATGAATGTGATGCTTGTAAAATTGCAATTAAGAATATAACTGAAGTTATTAATGAAGCTAATTGTGATATTACTCTTAATATTCGTAATACAAATCTAGATGATATTCTAAGAAAAGAAATTACTAAATTTCCTACTACTGTTATTACTAAAGTCGATAATGATTATAAAAGAAAAGAATTAGCTCGACTTGAAGGTAGTTTTCCTAGTGATTATATTAAAGATATTATTAATAAACTTGAAAAAGAATAAACTATGACAGTTAAAGAACTTATTGATAAACTTCAACAATTCAATGGAGATAGAATTGTTTTAGTTGAAGATGCTGAATATGGAGAATTTCAAGCAATTGATGTTAAACCTGAATATGATAGATTTGTAATGATTACTACTACGGTTAAATAAATAATTAAATTTTAAAATTATGAGTAAATTTATTGGAGTTAAAATGATTGAAGCTGTTCCTATGACAGCTCGTGAAGCAAATGACAAAGGTCATAGAATTGGCAATCATTCTTTTGAAGAAGATGGCTATGAAGTAACTTATCTTGATGGATATAAATCTTGGAGTCCTGCTAAAGAGTTTGAGAAAGCTTATTATAAACTTGAAGACCCTGCTGGAGATGTTCTTAAAGAAAATGATATTAAAAGATTTATTAGTAATATTGAAAACGTAAAAGTTGGTATTAAAACAACTAATACTACTCTTACTTGTCTTACTGGATTTGAAGTTCATGGTCAAGCAGCTTGTATAAAACCTGAAAACTTTGATTTAAATGTTGGTTCTATTTATGCTCGAATTAAAGCTGAAGATAAAATTTGGGAAGGTCTTGGATTTGTTCTTCAATGGGCTAAGTACGGACTAAAGAAGTAAATAGTATTAATGCTAATGGTTTATATGTTATACGTAAAGCTGGCTCTAATAGAGCTGGCTTTATTAAATTTGATGATTAGCTTGGAACCGCTACGAGTGCTACGCACTCTTCGCTATACTCCCCGTAGAGGATGGAATGGTAGTTATGCTAGTAATATTAGTATAGTTATTAATGATAATGATTATATTGATTGAATGAATACTAGTCTATTCCATCCTCTACGGGGAGTTGAGCGTAGCGAAGCGGAGCGTTCTACTAATCCTTAAACTTATAGTCGTTGGCATGACTGAAACCTCGGTAGATAAGCTAGTCTTACTACTGGGGTTTATTTTTATCTTATTGTTAAACTTAAATATATTATAATTATGGTTGCATTTATTGTTCTTCTTGGTATTATATTTGGTGGTGTTAAACTATTAGCTGTTGCTAATAATATTAGCGATAGTGAAGCTATGGATAAATATAGCGGAAAACTATTTGTTATTGGTATTATAGTTTTTGTTATTCTTATGTGTGTTATTGGTAATAATGATGATGGTTTTAATTAAGATATTGCTAATGGACAAGCTTCTTATCGTATATATCTTAGATAGGGTTAACATTTTTTGTTGTTGATAATCAAGTAGTTATAAAAATATTTACTGCCCTTTAGAGGCATATTTAACATAATTTTTATGAGAAACTATGCTCCATATAGGCATATTTTTTGTACATTTGTTGAAGTTAAAAGTAAATATAATGTTGAATTTAAAAATGATTTTATGGCTACTTATCGTTTTAATACTAAACTTATTAAAAAGTTTGTTGATGCTCAAAAAGAACGTATTGCTGAAGTTGCTAGTAATATAGCTCCAACTGTTTATGATACTAACAAAACAGTTGAGGCTATGGATACTATGCAAGTTATTTCTATTACTAATACTACTTATAATATTAATAAGTTAGGTATTAAAGGTAGAGATTATGTAGGAGTTGCAATGGAAATTCTTGATAAAGAACGTTATTTTAATGAAGCTACTCTACATTTATTTAATTATATATGTAGAAATTTAGCTTATATGAGTAATGTTATTGAATTTACTGAAAGTGCTATAACTGAATATTATGGAATTAAATCACATACATTTTATAAAGCACTTCAAACTCTTTATACAGCAAATGTTATTAAACCTACTACTCGTAAATCTGTTTATATAGTTAATCATAATTATATATTTAGAGGTAATTATACAGAGTTTATACAATTATATAAAGAAATGTATAATGATAAAGATGTTATTGTAAATGAAGATGGAAAAATAGTTCTTGATTATTAAGTTATTAATGATAAAAGAAATAGGGCTTGTCTAGGTAGTGATACCATAGGCAAGCCCTTATTTTTTACTAGATTCAAGTCCAGCTTATTCAAATATATCTTTAGCTATATCTTTATAAGGTATAATACTAAGTATATTTTCATCAAGTTTATAATAACTATTATTATTAGGTAAATCAAGAACACGATTAATACTACGAATAACAGGTATATTACGTATAGCCATAACTTCAAACTTGTTCATACCTTTATATCTACCAGTAGTATATTCCTCTGTGAAATCTTCTTCAATAAGGAATCTAGCAGCCATAGCAGTAGTACCAAGTAAGTCATTAATAGTTTGTCCAATAGCAACAGGACTAGACCATAGCTTTTTACCTTCAGCATAAGCACCAAATGGAGTAAATGAAGCAGCTTCAGAAGCAAGACGGTCAGCGTGATAAAGCATAAGATTATAAATAATACCTTCATCATCATCACCTCTCATACCAGTTATAGCAATTGCTCCAATAATAGCAGCACCTACATAAAGTAAATCACCTAAATTACGTCTAATATTTGCTTTTTCATGTTCAGGAAGAAGTTCATAATTAAGTTTGAAATTAACAGCAAATGAAAGTAAATTCTTACCATAAGTTTGGAATGCTTTAAGAACATCACTTACATTATTAATTTCTCCTATGTTAGTTTCTTTAAATGGAATAGTTAAATAATCATAAAGACTAGTATAACTACCTTTTTCAATAGTGCCTAGAGTTTCATTATAATAACCATTCCAACGATAACGTTTCTTAAAACCAGGATAAAGATGTTTATGATATTGCATAACCATACCACCCCACCAATGTTGTTCAATATTAGCAGAACCAAGTTTATCATAAACACCATGAACTTTCTTATTTACTTCACGAACTTTATCAATAAATTTAGCATATTCTTTAAGAGTAAGTTTACTATCAGATTTTATTTGAGCAATTCCATCTTTAAGTTCAAACTGATTATAAATATCTGGAAGTTTAGCAAACTTTTTATCGATATTCTTAATAAGTTCTTTACGTTTAGCTATATATTCTCTTTGTTGTTCTTCATTAAGATAAGTTTTAACAAAATCAAATATAGGATTAGCTTTAAATAGATTATATTTAGCTCGTTTTTTATTATCAGCTTTAGCATCATCAATGAACTTATTGAATTGTTCAAGAAGAGTTTGGCTCTCCTCTCCACGTGAAGTATTTATTACAGACATAAGAGCATCTTGTTCAGCTTTACGATGATACATTTCTTTACTCATTATATCATAACCACCTCTACCGTTATCAACAAGTCTATGAGATTTAAGCATAGCAAATAACATAACATTTTGCATATAATGCTCACCAACAGATTGAGGGCTAAACAATAATCCACGGACTCTACGAATATTTTCTTTAAGACCTTCAGCAGTGCTAACTTCAGTTACTCTATCAAAATCGACTACATGACTAAGTTTAATAATAGCATCTTGGAGTGTACTACTATTTTCACTATACATATTAGCCATATAACTAACAGTTCCTTTAATCCATTCAGATTTACCAGACTCCCAATCTTTAAGATTAATATATTCACCAGCAGCTCTTTCCATAAATATGTTACTAGAACCAGTAAGAACGTTAGCTATACCACCAGTAATATTCATCATCATATATTTACTACCAGCAATGTTTTGAGCAAGAGAACCAAGTTTAACTAAATTAGGAGTTTTATTATCTTTATATTGTTCAAATACAAGACGACGTATAAAACTTCTAAGATGTTGACTAGTTCTAGTTTGTTGTTCTTGTTTATATTCAATTTCTCCACCAGCACTAGCTTCTCTATTTTCAGTTATACTACCTTTATAATTTATATCATAAGCAGTATTGCTAGTAATAATTTGGTCGGCAGTATAAAGAAGATTTTTAACTGTTTTAATAGCATTATATCTATTACTTTCAATTAAGAAACTATTAAATACTTCTTCCCAATTACGATTAAGAATATCATTATGAATCTTATTATTCTTTTCAATAATCTCATCTCTAGCTTTAATAGCAGCAGCTTTACGTTTACTAAATTCTTCATCACTTTCATTAGGCTCTTTAAATTTAGGTATAGTAGGAAGTTGTTGTGTATCTTTATTAGCTAATTGAGATAATCTAGGATTAGGAATATCATAATCTTTATCAAAAGTTAAATCTTCATTATTTCTCCATCCAGTATTATTAGGAACATTAGCAGTCCAACCAAGAAAACTAAGAGCTTGTTCAAAGTAATCTTTAACAGTCATATCTTTAGATTTAGGTAAAGCTGGAAGATAACCCATATCAACATATCTCTTATTACTATTAGTAAAACAATACTTTTTCATAAGTTCATTTACTTTATTCATAAGTTCAAGTTGATACTCATTAAGATTAGTATAATTAGTATTATCATATCCTGTTCCTACTTTGTACTTATTAACAAAACTACTATATTCTGGATTAACAAGTTCTTCTTTAGGAGTAATGTGCATTTGATTAATACGTGGTTCGTAATTACCAACAACAGCTGAACCATCGTCTTTAATTATTTGCATAGTAGTCCAAATACGAATAGGTTTAATAGTACGAGTATAAGGGTCAAAATAATGATTATCTCTATACCATTGTTTATATTCAACACTATCAATACCATATTTGTCAAGAACTTCTCTTTCTTTCATATAATAATATTGAGTAGTAGTTTCTCTAGTTCTCTTTTGAAGAATATTAATTGCAGCAGTTCTATCAATATCAGTCCATTTATCTAAATCTTTAGGTTTAATAATACCATAAATAGTTCGATTAGGTCTTTCTGCAATAGTTCCATTTTCTTCAACTTGTTCACTAAATACTTCTAGCCATTTATTATAATATTTTTTACCTTTAGCAAAAGCTCTATTTTTATCAAGTTCATATTGTTTCCAATTATAAGTAACATCACATTCACTTTCAATAAATTCAGCAACACGTTTTGCTTTAGCTTTATCAGTACTCTTTTCACCTCTAGTAATTTCATTAAATACTTCAAAACCAGTTTTGAGTTGTTCTAAATCTTCTTGACTAATATCAGCAGTATTAAGAGTTCTAGTAGCATTATCAAAATATTTTTCAAGTATTTTATTAATAGCTTCTCCTACATTAATTTCTTCTTCACTCTTTGATTTATTACCTGTAAGATAATTATAAAAATCAGCACGATAAACTCTTAATTCATCATCAGCAGAACGTATAATACCAACATAAGGCATACCATTACCTTTAGTATATTTATATTTTCTAACTGTTTCAGCTTTAATAAGAGCTGCACGTTCTTCTGGTATTTTACGACCATCTACAACATTAAATTCATCTTTAGCTTGAAATTCTCTAATAGCATTATTAAGAACACTATCTCCTTTATTAGCATCTTTAAGTTCTTCAAATGCCCGATTTAAATCTTCTATATCTTTAATATCAAGGATATATCTAGTATTCTTACGAATCCATTCTTTAGCTTCACGATATTCAGGAACTTTCATAAGTTCTTCCATACTAATAAGAAGATTACCATTAGCATCACGTTGACTTTCATATTTACTAATAATAGAAAGTTGTTCTTTAAGTTTAGAATCAAATCCTTCTTTAGCTTGCTTATCATAGAACATTTCTTTAATTTTACGAATATTAGTTTGATAAGCACGAAGTCTTTCAGCTACATTCAAATCATGACCAATTTTTTTATTACCATCTTCATCGTAAAGACTAGTAAGACTATCCATTTGAGCGTATATACGTCCAAGTTCTTCATCTTGACTTTGTGTAGTAACATTATCAGTAGCTTGACTTAGAATATCTCGTATTCTACCATTAAGTCTTTTATATTCAGCAAATTCTTTAGGAATACCATCATCTCCTTTTTTAAGACCAAGAAGACTTCTTTCAAGATTTATAATATAAGTAGAATATTCAATAGTAACATCATTACCATCTTCATATTGAACTGTAATTGGTTTAAGCTGATGAATAGTAGTCATATCAATAAATTTAGCTTTATTAGATAAAGCAATAAGATGTTCAACACTATTTATACCAAATTTTTGTTCAGCTTCAATAGCAGCATCTCTATATTTCTTCATCTTTTCTTCCCAAACAGGATTATTAGGTTGAATTAATCTACCATCTTCATCAATAATACTATCAAGACTAACAGATTTACCATTTTTAGTAGCTCTAGCTTTAAGTTCTTTAAGATAATTTCTAAAGTCATTAGATTCTTTAATACCATTAAGACGACCTTCTTCAACAGTACCCATTACATCTTTAAGTATATTTTGCAATACAAAGTTACGATTAGCACGAATATCTTGTATCCAATAGTCCATAAATCCAGTATCTCCATAAGCATCAAATTCTTTCATAAGACCACTTATATAATTAGGATTAGTAGTGCGTAATTGAATCCATCTTTCAAACCAATCTTTTCTAGCAGAATGTACAGTAGTATTAGAATCAACTTGATTAACTAATTTTTGAATCTTTCTAATATTCTCTTTAGTTTTATCATTAAGATTTGTACTATCAATATCAATTTCGCTAATAAGTTTGTATTTATTCTTAAATGTATTAGCACTAAGAATAACATCTAAGAAACGATTTTGAAGTTGTTCATCTTTAAGAATTTTACTAATAACATCTTTATCGTTAATAGGTTTATCAATACCGTCAATTTTAATAAAACGATTAATATCATTAAGAATATTATTAGCTTCAACATCTATATAATTAGCTATAACTGATAACGAAAATTCAGAATTATCAGAAAGACTACTACTATCAAGATAGTTAATTTCAGCATTATTTAGTAGCATTAAGAACAATTCTGGGCGAGCAGGTTGTCAGGTTTTTGTCGATGTTTCTTCGCCATTGAACCTATCCCCCTTTCAAAAGTTGCCAGCGTTATTTAGTGCCGCGCTTGGCATTATAGTGCTTGCCTTGATGTGGCGCACCAGCTGGTTTGCGTGGTCGATTGTTGTGTTGATTACGATTTGGCCCACCATGGTTATTATTGCCAAACCAGGCTTGTTGCCATTTGGCCGACGTTCACGCCGGTCTTCTTTTTTGACGAACTTGCCCAGATCACTTGTTGGCGTATTTTCATCAGGAATCAATGAAAAGTCTACCTGTCGCTGATCAATATCAACATTATCAAGTTTAACTCGCAAAGACTGGCCAATTCGGTACGTGCGCTTGGTGCGTTCGCCAACTAAAGCCATCTGACTATCGATGAATGAATAATAATCATCGGTCATCCGCGTGATATGAACAAGCCCTTCTACGGTGTTCGGCAAAGCCACAAACATCCCAAAGCTCGTCACGCCGCTAACAACAGCATCAAATTCTTCGCCGACCTTATCAGCCATAAATTCAGCTTTCTTAAGATCGTCAACTGCACGCTCAGCGTCAATGCTCCGCCGTTCCGCCATGGATGCCTGAGCTGCAATATCTGGTAATTTCTTATTCCAGCTTGCCTTGATATCGTCGCCAGTGCCTTCAACCGCATAATCACGAATCAAGCGATGAGCGACCAAGTCAGGATAACGCCGAATTGGACTGGTAAAGTGGCAGTAATACTTTACTGCCAAGCCAAAATGTCCAAGTGGATCTGGTGAATACCGAGCCTGTTTTAAACTCCGCAGCATTTTAACGCTCACCATTGCTTCTTCAGGCGTGCCGGTGACATCTGTCACAACATCCTGAAGTTGCTTTGGGGTGATTTCTTTGCCTTTTTTCATCGGCACGGTGATACCAAAACTAGCAATGAATTCCATGAATTCTTTAATGCGGTCGGCATCTGGTGTTTCGTGAACCCGGTATAAGAATGGTAAATGTTGCTTGTTGTAATGTTCAGCGACGGTTTCGTTAGCGGCCAGCATGAAGGATTCAATCATTCGTTCTGACACACCACGCTCACGCAGAACAATGTCTGTTGGGTGACCCATATCATCAACAATGATCTTGGCTTCGTTTTCTTCGAAGTCAATGGCACCTCGAGCATGCCGCATCTTGTAAAGAATTTGATGCAGCTGAACCATGTCTTCAAACATCGGCACAAGTTCCTGGTACTCGGCCATCACTTCTGGGTCATGGTCGGTCACAATCTTGTTGACGTTGTCATAAGTCATCCGCGCATGGCTCTTGATGATGCTTTGATAAATCTCGTGATTAACCACGTGACCATCTTGATCAATTTCCATATCACAAGACATCGCCAAGCGATCAACGCCAGGATTCAACGAACAAATGCCATTAGACAGCCGGAATGGCAGCATCGGAATGACACGGTCGACCAGATACGTACTAGTCCCGCGATCAAACGCTTCTTTGTCCAAGGCTGAGCCTTCTGTAACATAGTGCGACACGTCTGCAATATGCACACCAAGATGGAAGTTTCCGTTTGGCAATTTCCAAACGACAACGGCATCATCGAAGTCTTTACTGTCGTCGCCGTCAATCGTCACAACGGCTTGATCGGTGATATCTTTACGGTTCACCCGTTCTTCTGGGGTGACATGATCCGGGATATCATTAGTTTGAGTCATTACCTCATCAGGAAACTCAGTCTTGATATGGTTTTGCATCACTAATGACATAATATCCACACCGGGATCATTCTTATTTCCCAATGTTTCAACCACCATGCCATACATCAGCTTCGGATGGTGTTCATTAGGAAATTCCGTAATCTCGGTAACCGTCATGTCGCCTAATTGCGGCATGGTACCAGTGTCTTTGACATAAACCGGAAAATTCTTCAGTTTCTTCTCGTGGCTGACAACCATACCAATAAAACCAGACTTGGCCCGATCTTTGTCGGAAAATGGTTTGAATTCGCCTACAAGTGTCGTTAGGCTGCGTTCAACAACCTTAGTGATTTCGCCTTCTGGTCCACGCGTATCGTTTGGGCGTGCTTCACGGACGATACGGACTTCAACGGTATCACCGTCCAAAGCAAAATCAGTGCTCGTTGACGGCACATAAACATCATTGTCCTGATCTTCAATCGCAACGAAACCAAAACCTTTTTCATTGCCATGGAAAATACCTGTCAACACTTTAGGCGTGCCGCCCCAAGCATAACGGCCTTCACTAATGGGATGGATTAAATTGTCATTTTCCATACCAGTTAAGGCTTGAACCAGCGTTTTAAAAATCAGCGCCTTCGTTTAATTTCAAGGCACGGCTCAGCGTCTGGACCGAATAATCAATCTTCGGATTTTTACGAAATGTTGCTAAAAGTTCATTACGAATATGGCCAACTGTGGTCATGCTATCCCTCGTTTTCTTGTTGCATAAATGCGACAACGTCTTGTTGTAGTGCGTGATGCGCCGAA
>ENA-OQJN01000165-OQJN01000165.1-human-gut-metagenome-genome-assembly--contig:-NODE-165-length-32980-cov-4.527532_pt1 | contig 32980 bp, 35 predicted proteins | sample MGYA00242610_ERZ504777 | MGnify/ENA primary metagenome ERZ504777 (study PRJEB26092, sample SAMD00036350) | human gut metagenome | host: Homo sapiens | study: EMG produced TPA metagenomics assembly of... | reverse complement strand
CCGATTGCCTTGCATAGATCGCGTCTATCCTGTTATTCATTTTGTCGCTCCTTTTCTTAAAAAGAAACGGAGCTGCTGACAGTTCTATTATACCGCCAGCAGCCCCGCAAATCAACGATGGCTTCGGAAAACCTTATGCCCCGGCTTCCTCTTTCTGCCGCTTATCGGCATATTTGCGGAACACCTCATAAAGCTGCTGCTCCAGTTCCCAGCGTTTGGCCACTTCCTGTTCCGGCGTGAACACCGGGGAGAGGTTTTCCAGCGTGATTTCCTTTCCCTGAAAAGTCACGACCTCTGTTTCTTTTTGTATCTGATATGCTCCATAGAACCTCCTGTATTTAATTTTCAAGGTACAATGCCGCACAGGGACGGCGTAAAAATCTGCTTATAAAATCACCTTTCCTTTGTGTGCCGCTGTTGCCGCTTCAACTCCGCCAGCACTTCCGGCGGGATACGGTCAACCAGCCGCTGTAAATTGTCCAGTTCGCTTTTCAGCTTTGCCCGTTCCATCGTATCTTTCATCTTGCCTTTTTCACTGGCTTTTGCCCTTGCTTCCAGCTTTTCATTTTCCGCTAACAGGTCATTGATTGTGACCTTGTATTTTTTCAACTGCCCGGAGAAATTCCCCATCTGCGGAAACCACTTTTTCAGCAGGGAGAGGGCTTCCTCTTTCTTCTTTCCGGCATTGAACGGGGTAATACCGTCCAGCGTGGCTTCAATGGCTCTTGCCTGTTTGGAGAGATTGACCGCCTGCTTGAACAGACGGGTGGGGATATGCTTCCTGCCTGTCTTGCTGGCACTTTCCCCACGCTCCAAGTCGGGATATTTCTCCACCATATAAGCGTGAAAATCGTCCTGCCATTTTGTGAGGTTGGCTCTATTCCCTATAATCTCCTTTGCACACAGGCGGTTGTCCTCTGTCAGCGGGACAAAGACCAAATGCAGGTGGGGCGTTTTCTCGTCCATGTGTACCACCGCCGATACGATATTTTCTTTCCCTACCCGCCCGATTAAGAAATCAGCCGCCCTCTGGAAAAATTCCTGTATCTCCTTTGGGGACTTCTTCTTGAAAAACTCCGGGCTGGCGGTAATCAGCGTATCCACAAACCGGGTGCTGTCCTTACGGGTACGGCATCCGGCTTGTTCAATGCGGCTCTGAATGAAATGGTAATAGCGGCTCTCCGGCTTGACGATGTGGAAATTGTACTTGCTCCGGCTGGTGTCAATGTCGGGATTGCTGGCGTACTGTTCCTTTTGCCGTTCGTGATGGGCTTCCAGTGGTCTTGCCGGATTGCCCTTGTGTTTTTCAAATCGCAAAATTGCATGTTGTGCCATGAAACTCCTTTCCCCATTCCGTTCCTTTCCGGGACTTTTCCACAGGAAAATCCCGCAGAAAATATCTCGGATAGGATAGGAATGGATAGAATATAAATCAATATTTTAATCTCTGTATTTCTATATACCGTCCGGTTTTCGTACTTCAAGAGGATTGATTTTCGTACTTGTCAGGTACGCTTTTCAGCCCTCCGGCGTTCCATAACCGGATTTCTTGAAGTCGGTGTTTGGAACCGCTTCATAGGATTTTGGGTAAATGCGGTTGGGTTTTCCACAGCCCTGCTTCTGGATTTCTACCAGTCCGGCATATTGCAGCTCCCGCAGGGTGTTGACCGCTTTCTGCCGCCCGCAGTGGAGCAGCTCCACTACCTCGTTGATGGGATAGTAGAGGTAAATGCACCCATATTCGTCCGCCCAGCCGTTTTTCCGGGACAGGTCTGTCCGGCGCAGGATAAAGGCATACAGTACCTTTGCTTCGTTGGACAGGGGCGTGAATGTGGGGGCTTCAAAAAGGAAATTGGGAAGCCGGGTAAAGCTGACCGCCTTTTCCGGCTGATGGATATAAATGGTGTTTGTCATATCGTGTTTTGTGGACGGTTAGAAGCCCGTTTCCGGGGGTAGACAGTACTTTCTATTGCCTGCCCCTGTTCTGTGCTTGCAAAGCCTTGTAAATCAAGGACTTTTCAGCCCCTAACTGTCCACACAAGACCTCCTTTTCCGTTCACTTTCTGTTTTCTGCCGCCTGTGAACTACGGCGGCACAATCGAGACAGTATTTCGCCCGGTTTGACTTTGGGACGAACACTCTGCCGCAGACCGCACAGCGTTTTAGCTCCTTATCCCGGAAAATCTCCGCTTCCAGCGTCCCGATTTGCGGCAAGACCGACCAGCGGAACCACTTACAGCAGACCGAGAAAGAAATGGTCTGGGGGCAGGTGTGGGTGTCCCCATCGTCAAGGAGCATACAGTTCCCGTCCTCATAACAGCAGCACTCCCGACGGATCAGGGCGTTTGCCTGTTTCCTCTGTGCCGGTGTCATGTGGTAAATGGAACCGTCCTGCCTGCGCTCTATGGGCGGCAGTCGTTTATATGGGTTCTCTCTCATGTGTTCCCTCCATTTTTCCTTTGCCGTTCTCCCCGAAAAGGCTTCCTGCCCCATTCCTGCGGCGTGTTCCGGCGTTGGCACGCTCCCCGGACTTCGGGACATTTTGTCCCGAAGTGGCTCGTTGCAGTGCTTCCCCTGCCTAGGTATTCCTTTTCGGACGGTCATTCATTTTTCAAGGTGCAGCTCATCGATGAACTACCTTAAGTCTACACCTAAAAGACCACCCGCCCCGTATATCCATAAGGTCGGAAATCAGCCCGGAAAACTGCCTATTTCCACGCTCTCGGAATTGTGGTAAAATAAAAATACATTAAGTGTCCATTCATAGTTGTAGAGGTAAAAAATGAGAAATAGGGAACAGGAGATTAAATGGCAAAGAATAATAGAAATTTGCATGGAAGATGTTAAAAATTACTTTGCGGATATAGAACAGAGTATTGAATTTGGAACATATATTCAGCCAGCAAACTATTTTGTATCGTACATCTTTTCTACAAATGCGCGATTAAAAGCGGCACAGCAAAGCGGACTAACCGAAAAAATCAATTTATATCACAGAGCACAGTTGAAAAAACATAATTATCCAATTCAAGGAATTAAAGATTGTACGTTTGCTTCACAAGAAGAATGTGATAAAGAATATAACGGAAATTGGTATTATTACTACAAATAATATGATGCTTAGTTCATCTGGCATCTGAATAGAGCACAAAAGCTATAACTTTTCATCTATCAAGCAGACAAGGAGGGGGAGCATGGAACTATCCATACAAGAACGATTGAAAGACCTGCGTGTGGAGCGTGGGCTGACGCTGGAACAGCTTGCAGAGCAAACACATCTCTCCAAGTCGGCGCTGGGCAGTTATGAGGGGGATAATTTCAAGGACATCAGCCATTATGCCCTTATTGAGTTAGCAAAGTTTTATGAAGTGACTGTTGATTATCTGCTGGGGCGTTCTCAAACAAAAAATCACCCAAACGCCGATCTTGCAGACCTGCGTTTGAGTGATGATATGATTGAACTATTGAAAAGTGGGCTGGTGGATAATTCACTCTTGTGCGAGCTGGCAGTACACCCGGATTTTCCCCGGCTGATGGCTGACCTTGAAATCTATGTGAACGGCGTAGCGATAAAGCAGGTGCAGAGTGCAAACGCCATTGTAGACGCTGTGAGCGCAACCATTGTGAAGCAGCACAATCCCGGCTTGTCCGACCCGCAGCTAAGACAGCTTATCGCCGCCCATATTGATGACGACAGTTTTTGCCGCTATGTGATACAGCAGGACATAAACAAGATAGCTCTTGACCTGCGGGAAGCACATAAGGACGATTTTTTCAGCGTCCCGGAGGACAACCCGCTGGAAGATTTCTTGCAGACTGTTGATGAAGCTGCCAACCCAGATAGCGACCCGGAGCAAGCGGCTTTGGCGTTTATCTGTAAGCGGCTCAAATTGAATTTGAAGAAGCTGTCCGAAGAAGAAAAGAAGTGGCTGAAAAAGATTGCACAGAAGTCGGACTTGCTGAAAAATCCAAACCCACAACGGGGGCGGAAGTAGGAGAACAGCAAATCGGAATTTGATAAAGGAATGTGATTGTATGAAAAAAATGATTTTAGGAATTGTGTGGCAGCTAATGGGTTTTCTTGGTTCAATAATTATTCTATGCTCTGCGGCACCTTACCAGTGGGATTATAACGGAATTACTGGTATTTTAGGTAGTTTGTTGGGATTAGACTTAATAATCCCACTCATTATTTGCATTATATTTTTTATTTGCGGTGCAGTGGTCTGTTTCAAGGCAATAGGTGAAAAGTAAAATTCAGTTGATAGAACTAATAAAGAAATATAAAAATATGAATTTTAGGAGGTATTTTGATGTTAAAAATTGAAGATATTTTAAGAGAAGATTTTGATTGGGAAAATGTAGAGATTGACGAAAATGAATTTGATGAGTTAGAAAACCAGTTAATTATAAATTATTTAAAGAAAAACTCTCCAAAAGAAAGACAACTTTTAGCAATAGATTGGAACTTTGATAATTCTAAGGAAGTTATCAAATGGATAGCAGAACAGCCTGATACTGACAAGGGAACAGCTCTATTCCTATATTGGTATATGAATCCTCAATTTTTTAAGAAATATGAAAATAGAAAAGAATGTGAAGAAGAGGACAGCTGGGCTTTAGAAGATTTTGATATTGTTGAATCTCTTGAAAAAAAATATATTTCAGGATATTATAAAAATCAAAAATATGCTTTTGACCCTAAAAATGATCCATATAATTCAGATTATGACTGGACAGAAGAAGTTGACGAAGAGGAAATGAAAAGAGAGATACCTAAAGAGATGTATATGGCTTTAGATGGAGAAGTTTTAGAAAGTCCAAACTGGGAAGAAGGAATTCCAACTGCTCTTTCTGAAATTATGGACAAGCTTTGTGACGCTTTGGACGAATAAAAAAGAAAAATTCCCATTTATCGAGGAGATAGCAAAGCTAGCCGAGCCAGTCAACGGTCAAGATGAACGGCGCATTTCATGCGCCGCCGTTGACAGTCCCGCCCGTCTTTGCTGATGGGCAATCAAGGCGGGAAAGCCCTAAAATGGCTTCCCGCCCATTTCAATTTTTACGGGAGTGTGTCCACAAGTTCGGGACATTTTGGCGCTGTTGCGAGACTTTGTCAACAGCACCATTTTGTCCCGAAGTGGCTCGTTGCGGTGCTTCCCCTGCCTGGGTATTCCTTTTCGGACGGTCATTCATTTTTCAAGGTGCAGCTCATCGATGAACTACCCTAAGTCTACACCTAAAAGACCGCCCGCCCCGTATATCCATAAGGTCGGAAATCAGTTCGGAAAACTCTCTATTTCCACGCTCTCGGAATTGTGGTAAAATAAAAGTACTTGGATGGCAATTAAAGTTTGAAAGGAGTGGCGATATGATTTCAACGAAAAATTTGTCTGGATTACCTGATGTAAATCGCCTAAAGGCTTTCTGCAAAGGGCTTGCAGCTTTGGACATCATCATGTTAGAGAAGGAATGGAGTTTCATCCGTCACTATACATACAATCCCATATGGAGAAAGGGAAAAGAAGCATTTTGGGCTACCGATGGCAGTGAGCAAAGCATGATTATCATGTTCACATCTGAAGGCTGTGTTATCAATGGTGTAGATTCTGAACTTTACGATTGGGAAGAAAAACTCCCTCGGATAGAGGATTTGACAAATGGGATGCCTTCCGCTTTGCAAAAGCTCATGAATAGCAGAGAAGTCAAAAAGATGAAAAGCACTTTTTGCGTCTGGACGGAAGATGGCGTTGTTTGGCACTGTAATCCTATGGCTGGTGAGGACGCTTCCAAGGATTTACTCTCTATGATTGATGGTAATCCGCAGACCTATGTGGAATACGGGAAGTGGTTTTATCCCGCCGACCTGCCTTTGGAAGTTGTGCGCCAGCTTGCAGACGGGGTGCCGGTGACAAAAGAGATGATTGTTGCATTAAACCCCAAGCGTAGTGAATGGGACGAGATTAAGGCAGAATTAGATGAAATCGGGTATCTGAACAAACTTTGATATAACAGGTAACATAAACAGACAAGGAGGGGGAGTGCATGGAACTATCCATACAAGAACGATTGAAAGACCTGCGTGTGGAGCGTGGGTTGACGCTGGAACAGCTTGCGGAGCAGACGCACCTCTCCAAGTCTGCGTTGGGCAGTTATGAGGGGGATAATTTCAAGGACATCAGCCATTATGCCCTTATTGAGTTGGCAAAGTTTTATGAAGTGACTGTTGATTATCTGCTGGGGCGTTCTCAAACAAAAAATCACCCAAACGCCGATCTTGCAGACCTGCGTTTGAGCGATGATATGATTGAACTATTGAAAAGTGGGCGGGTGGATAATTCCCTCTTGTGTGAGCTGGCGGCACACCCGGATTTCCCCCGGCTCATGGCTGACCTTGAAATCTATGTAAACGGTATCGCTGGCAAACAGGTGCAGAGTGCAAACGCCATTGTAGACGCTGTGAGTACAACTATTATGAAGCAGCACAATCCCGGCTTGACCGACCCGCAGTTAAGACAGCTTATCGCCGCCCATATTGATGATGACAGCTTTTGCCGCTATGTGATACAGCAGGACATAAACAAGATAGCTCTTGACCTGCGGGAAGCACATAAGGAAGATTTTTTCAGTGTCCCGGAGGACAATCCACTGGAAGATTTCTTGCAGACCGCCGAGGAAACCGCCAGTCCAGACAGCGACCCGGAGCAAGCAGCTTTGGTGTTTATCTGTAAGCGGCTCAAATTGAATTTGAAAAAGCTGTCCGAGGAAGAAAAGAAGTGGCTGAAAAAGATTGCACAGAAGTCGGACTTGCTGAAAAATCCAAACCCACAGCGGGGGAGAAAGTAAGAGAGCGACAAATCGGGAGTTGCTATGAGGTAATTATCATGGAAAGGAATATTGAGTATATACAGCTATTTATGGAATACGAATCTGATGATATGCCGATGGTATATTTTTATGAAGTCGATGTGAATGATGACCGTTTTGCCCTAAGAGCGATAGAAATTTTTGTAGACAGGACAGTAAAGTTTTATAATGACCTATATTGTGATGTTGTAGAAGTGTGTCCAATTCCAACCGTTGATGAATTAAACGAAAAGGTTTGGGGAGAGGGCTTTTATGCAACTATTATTTCTAAAGGTAAATTTGACGAAATATGGAATACAGGAATTTATAACGAAAGCCTAACGTCTACTTAACATTCCCATTTATCGAGGGAGATAGCAAATCCAGCCGAGCCAGTCAACGGTCAAGATGAACGGCGCACAAATGCGCCGCCATTGACAGCCCCGCCCGCCTTTGCTGATGGGCAATCAAGGCGGGAAAGCCCTAAAACGGCTTCCCGCCCATTTCTAAGAACTGATAAGTCAGATTTGCTGAAAAATCCAAAGCCACAGCGAGGGAGGAAGTAAGAGGGCAACAAATCGGGAGTTTCACACGAGGTTTATATGAAAAGTATAGAAGAATTAGAGAAATATCTAGAAGATGAGTGTTATTCTTTTGTAGATATTACCATTGGAAAACATCATGCGCCTGAAGGAATTATCATTGAAAAAAGTGGTACTGTATATGAGTTTGGATATTCTGAACGAGGAAGGAAAACGGTAATGAAGTCATTCTCAAGTGAACAGGAGTTAGTAGAATACGCACTTGAGAAACTTTCTGCTGATAAGTGGAATAAAGCACATTTAGTTGCGTGGGTTTGGTCTGAAGCAGATATCCAACAGGCAGAGCAGGAACTGAAGAATAATAATATAAGCTTTGAGAGAAACGATGTACCTAATTATTCGCAAGGAAGAAATGCATACCGCATCTTTGTGTTTGGTAGAGATGTTTTAAAGCTTGCAGAGTTCATTAAAAAGTATTATAGGCGTAGAATTTGAATTTGCAGGAGGAAAATCAATGGAAAATTTAATTAAATTTTTGGAAGAAAAGATAACTGATAAAATGCCGGTGGAAGGAATTGTTGATGTGTTTGAGCAGATGTGCAGCACACCTCTTGAAGAAGATATGGTTTTATTTGAAACCGGAATATTTACTGATTTTTCAAAAGAACCGTTTTTTCAAATTTCATTAGTACGACAGTTTTCAAATGATGATGAAGAGTTTTATCAAATCCATGTGGACATCTTGTATGAGCCAACCGCTGAAAATAAAATTTTCAGCGAAACAACATGGGACGAAGATTTAGACGAAAATATATTTGACTATATCAGAAAATCAGCGTCGTTTGCTTATGCAAGAAATCATGAATACATCGAGGTAAAAATATATATGGACGAAACTTAACTTCTCATTTATCAGGGAGATAGCAAAGCCCTAAAATGGCTTCCCCGCCCATTCCAATTTTGAGAGAAAAATCTGTTTGCTTTTTGTGAGTGTGTCCACAAGTTCGGGACATTTTGTCCCGAAGTCCGGCGTGGGACGAGGAACGGGGGCTTTCATATACGCCCTGTCTGCTGACGAAACCAGCCCTGCGCTTGCGGCTCCACGACACGCAATCACAGCCCTGTTTTCCTGCTGCTTCAAATGCCCTTGCCCGACCCGGCGGCAACCTCATTTTCGCAGCAACGCCGACAGAGCGTATAACACACTACACTTTGCAAGCAAAGTCGTGTGCCAAGGGGTAAGCCCCTTTGGAAACCCCAGACAACAAAACAGGCTGAATATCTCGCACTTCCCCGGTGCTTGATATTCAGCCTTTATTTGTTGTCAGCAGCCCCCGTTTCGTGGTCTGCGTGTAGTTCCTTGTAAACTGACCTAAACTTTCGGCAAACATAGAAAAGCGCACCCTTTCTGCTTCTGTATGGAGAAGGGGTGCGCTTCGTTTATACTTCGAGCTCAGCGGGGCCGGACTGGTAGCCTTTTTCAGCTCTGCCTGCAAACTGCCCTCGATGTCCTTGAGACATTCCAGCAGCAGGGGATTGAAGGCGCCGCACTCGCCGCCCAGTATCATCTGCACGGCCTTTTCGTGGGGGAAGGCTTTTTTGTAGCAGCGCTCACTGGTCAGCGCGTCGTAGACGTCGGCCAGCGAGACCAGCTGCGCCCCGATGGGGATGTCGTCGCCTGCCAGACCGTCCGGATAGCCCCGGCCATCCCACCGCTCGTGGTGCCAGCGGGCGATGTCGCAGGCCGTCTGCAAAAGTGGTTCGGTGTCGAAATTTTCCAGTCGGTGGAGCAGGGCCGCGCCCTCGGTGGTGTGGGTCTTGAGGACGGCGAACTCCTCCGGCGTCAGGCGGCCGGGCTTGTTCAGTATCTTCTCGTCGATGGCGATCTTGCCGATGTCGTGCAGGGCCGAGGCGAGGGTGATGTTGTCCTGCTCCTCGGAAGAGAGGGAGTATTTATCGGTCTTGCGCAGCAGCTGGGCCATGATCTTCTCGGTCAGGATGCGGATGTGGCGGACGTGGGAGCCGCTCTCACCGTTGCGGAACTCCACGATCTGGCTCAGCACATTGACCAGCATGGTGGTGTTGTGCTCCTGCTTGCGGGTCTGGGCCGACACCATCCGTACCAGACGCCGCTGCTTGGCGTAGAGCCTGATGGTATTGAAAGCCCGGCGGTAGACCGTCCGGGCGTCGAAGGGGCGGTTGATGTAGTCGGAGACGCCCCGCTCGAAGGCACGGCGGATGATGTCCTTGGAGTCGTCGCTGGAGATCATGATGACCGGGATGTCCTCGATGGAGTGGTCACGGTTCATGGCCGACAGCACATCGAAGCCGTCCAGTACCGGCATATTGATGTCCAGCAGCACCAGTGCGACGTCGCCGGGGTTGTGGCGCAGCTGCTCGAGACAGTCTTCGCCGTTGGAGGCTTCCAGGATGCGGAAGTCGGTCCCCAGTATCTCGGCCAGCAGCATCCGGTTCATCGCGGAGTCGTCGGCGATCAGGATCTGCTGGCGGCTCTGCTTGGGCAGCAGGGTGGCCGGGGCCGACAGCACCGCGCTGGAGCTGGCCACGATGACGGTGTTCTTGTGCTCCTTGGCCTGATACATCAGGCGGCTGGCACAGTGGACGGCAGTCTCCATGGTATCCTCAGCAGTCTGCAGTACGCCGCCGATGCTCAGCGAGAGATGGATGTGGGGGTAGCCGGGGACGCTTGTGGTCTGCACCCGGGCGCGTATCTGCTCGAGTTTGGATCTTATCTTCTCGATGGGGCAGCCGGGCAGGATGAGCAGGAATTCGTCGCCGCCGTAGCGGATGAGGGTGTCGGTCTGACGGATGCAGTCCCGGATGACCGCCGCCGTCACCTCCAGTGCCAGATCGCCGGCCTGATGGCCGCAGGAGTCGTTGTAGATCTTGAAATCGTCCAGGTCCATGATGGCGACGCCGAAGGGGCCTTCGAAGCCCTGCACGACGTCCTCATAATAGCGGCGGTTGAAGGCGCAGGTGAGGCTGTCGTGGTAGAGCTTGACGCCGTAGCCGGATGCCTCGCTCATCAGTGCTTCGCTGTCCTCCGGGTCGATGGTGGTGCGCCCGGGGGTGCGCTGGACGAGCTCGAGGACATAGGGCCTGCCCTCCACCTCATAGTAGCGGGCCGTGATGTGGGCGATGTCGGTGCCGCAGGATTCCAGACGGCAGGCTTTGCTCTTGGTCGCCAGCGCCAGCTTGGCCGCGCAGTGGCGGGAGAAGGCGCTCTTGTTCCGGCAGGCAAAGCAGATGTCCGGCCCGGAAGGGTCGGTGCGTGTGCCTTCGTGGATACTGCTGACAGTATCTGCGTCCAGAAGACGGACGTCCGTATAGAGTTCGCGGCAAACCTCGAGACGGGCCTGCATCTTTTCTCTCGTCATAGAAATTGATACCCCAAACTTTTCGATTCAGAAAGAGAGGCTTCGGCAAAAAATGACCGAAGCGCTCTTTATTCTTTCATTATACTGACTGAGATACAAAAATGAAAGGGAATTCAAGCAAATACTCCTGCTTTTTCCGCTCTCTTTTCCACTTCTTTGCCAAAAAGCAGGATGAAGCACACAAAAGACAACGAAATGCCCGGCACAGAGTAAGCAAAATACTCTGTGCCGGGCGGAGATGAGAAAAAGTTTCTTAGTGGTTGGCGGCGCGGTAGATGGCGATCATGTCGTCGAGATCGAGTTTTTTGGCCGAGCCGAGGGCGGAGCCGGAAGCCTCGAGGCAGCGGCGGGCCATCTCGTCGATCTGCGCGTCGGTGGGGCGATGCCCAGCTCGTGGAAGCTGGCGGGCATCCCGATGCTGTGGTAGAGATCCACCATGGCCTCGATGCCTTTCAGGGCGATCTCCTCGTCGGTGCCGTCGGTGGTCACGCCCATGACGTTCCGGGCAAAGCGGACGAAGCGGGGCAGGCAGTCCTTGTAGACGTACCGCGCCCAGCTGGGCCAGAGGGCGGCGAGGCCCGCGCCGTGGGTCACGTCGAACATGCCGCCCATCTCGTGCTCGAGTTTGTGGGACATAAAGTCGCCGCTGGCGATGCCGCAGCCGGTCAGGCCGTTGTGAGAGAGACTGCCCGCCCACATCACCTCGGCCCGGGCCTCGTAGTTGGCCGGGTCGGTGTGGAGGATGACCGCGTTCTTCATCACGGTGCGCAGCAGGCCCTCGGCCAGCGCATCGGTCAGCTCCATATTGCCGCCATTGGTGAAATAGCGCTCCATGGTGTGCATCATGATGTCGGCGCAGCCGGACTCGGTCTGATAGTCGGGCAGGGTCTTGGTGAGCTCGGGGTCCATGAGGGCGAACTTCGGGCGGCTGATGTCGTCGTTGTAGGCCCGCTTCTGGTGGGTGTCCACCCGGGTGATGACGCTACTGTTGGATGTTTCGCTGCCCGCCGCCGCGATGGTCAGGATGCTGGCCACCGGCAGGCACTTGCTGGCCGTGCGGGTGTGCTCGTACAGCTCCCAGACGTCCTTTTCCGGCTCGGCCAGGCCGTAGGCGATGGCCTTGGCCGTGTCGATGACGCTGCCGCCGCCCACGGCCAGCAGGAAGTCGATGCTGTTCTCTTTGCCGATGCGGATGCCCTCGTAGACCTTGTCGAGGTGGGGGTTCGGCACGACGCCGCCCAGCGTCCAGCTGGAAATGCCGGCCTCGGCCAGAGAATTTTCGGCCCGGTCCAGCACACCGGAGCGGACGGCGCTCTTGCCGCCGTAGACGATGAGGACGCGGGTGCCGCCGTATTCGCGCACCAGCGCGCCCAGACGCTGTTCGGTGCCTTTGCCGAAGATGACCCGGGTGGGGGAGTAGAACTCGAAATTGCTTGCCATAGTGGTCTGCCTCCTTGTAAGTGCTGCTTTCTGAGCAAAAGTATACACGAAATAGATTCGAAAGTCTACAGGCCCTGCGCCTGCCGCCGCAAAATATCCGGGACAAAACAAAACCCACATCCTCCCGGCAGGAAAACGGGAGGATGCAGGCTTCATTGGAAAACATCAGACAAAAAACCTGCCGACTTGAGGCGGTTGCAAGCCCTCAGTCGGCAGGATGCTTACTTCTTCGGAGTCATAGCCTCTTGACCTCGATTTCTTCATTTTTCGGTCTGTACCGGACGTTTCATAGAAGATTCTCCTTTGAAACGGTGAAGAACGATTGGCAGGGGAATGAATTTCTTAGTACATTGGAATGACCCTTTTCTTAACTGTTGGAGTGCGGGATACGAATCACAGAGATGAATTTCATATTACCACATTCTTTCGAGTTAGATTTGCGAAGGGAGTGTCATTACTTAGTACATCGGAGTTTCTCCTTTGGAGTTATTCAAATAAGACGTTCCGTACAAAAGCTTTCTTCATTGGGATCACCTTCGGCGGATCTATTTGAACGCGAGGGATTTTATTTCACAGACTGTTCTGTTATTCGCTTTATTGATGCTCAAGAACGGCTCTTGTTATTGTGTTTTTATACGGGGGAAGCATCCCGTTTGTGGTGAGCCTCTGTTTTGCTTCTCAGCGAACCCCGACAGTCTGTGCGTACTGTGCGGGTTCCATATCGACCATCGGTCTTCGCTCCTTTCTGCTTAAAGTCAGCGGGGTTAGCTCTCATTTGAGCTTCTGCTGTACTTCTCTGGTTTCTGGCTTTATTATACACGCGCGGGCGCGGTTTGTCTATTCGCAGAATGCACAATAAATTGGACATAATTTTTCAATAAACAACTAAAAAATTGTATTGTTCGTACAAGCGGGCGACAGGAACAGCCTCCCTGCGCAGTCTGGACGGCCCGCAGGGCCTTTTGTGGGAAACCTCTGCACAAGAACTGCCAAACTTCTTCCGTGCTATCTTCCGCCGCGGTGGACAGAACGCCCGGTGAGCCTGTATCCTATATTATAAACAGGTAATATTACTTAATAAAGATAAGCTTTTAATTAAGAAAATTTCATGGATCGCACACTTGACGGCCATATGAATTTTATATACCCGATATACATGGAACGTATAATTTTGCCGGGAGCGTTTCATATTGCCTCAAAAAATGAAACAAACCACTAAGAAATGACTAAGAAATTGGTTGAAATGGACAATTTGAAAGCGAAATATTGTGCAAGATGTACGACACTTTCGGCACAAGCGTGAAATAAGATATAACAAAAAGTAGAATATCGACCAAAGGTCTTATCAAACAGCACCAATCGTGCTATGATACCAGACGCAAAAGGGCTGCGCTGAGCGCGGAAAGAGGGTGTGTTTCCATAAAAACAAACGCACCTTCTTTGATTTTTAGCACAGCTGCTTTAATAAAAGAAACGAAAGGAGATAGAGTGAAAACGAACGATACCTTTACGCTTCAGGATAAGACTCTGCTCAGAAAGGAGGCAAAGCGATGAACGCATTGACTGCGGCCCTGAAAGAAGAGCTGAATGTGGAGATGGTCTCCCTCGGCGGCCTGCAGGTGCCGGAATCCGTGGTGGTCAGCTGGGGCATCATGCTGTTTCTGGTCATCGTCTCCATCCTGCTCACCCGGAACCTCAAGGTGGACCACATCTCCAGGCGGCAGGCCATCCTTGAGCTGGTCGTCACCACGATCGACAACTTCTTCACGGGCCTGCTGGGCGAGCAGGGCAGACGGTATGTGCCTTACCTCATGACGGTGGCTCTCTATATCGCCTGTGCGAACCTCATCGGCGTGTTCGGCATCAAGCCCCCCACGAAGGATCTGAATGTCACCGCTGCGCTGGCGCTCATGAGCATCTGCCTCATCGAGTATTCCGGCATCCATGCCCGGGGCGGCAAGGGCTTCCTCAAGAGCCTCACCGCCCCCACCCCCATCATGACCCCCATGAACATCCTCGAGATCGCCATCCGCCCCACCAGCCTGTGTATGCGACTGTTCGGCAACGTGCTGGGCGCTTTCGTCATCATGGAGCTCATCAAGCTGGTGATCCCGGTGTTCGTGCCGGCCATCTTCAGCCTGTACTTTGATTTGTTCGATGGTCTCATCCAGACCTATGTCTTTGTCTTCCTCACCTCGCTGTTCATGAAAGAGAGCATTGGCGGAGAAGAGTAAACCTCTCAAAAGCCTCTCCCCCTTGGGAGAGGTGTCATCGAAGATGACGGAGAGGGCAAGGATGCTGACAAAAAGCAGAAAACACAGCGATGACCTCGCTCTGACGGAGAATGTTCTTATCGCTGTACGGAAGCTCTGAGAAAGGCGGCCTGCCCTCTCAGGTGCATTCGCGCCAGCTCCCCCAAAGGGGGAGCCTCAAGAAGAATATTGATTTATAAAGGAGAAATAATTATGAACGGACTCGTAGCTCTGGGCGCTGGCATCGCAGCGCTGACTGGTATCGGCGGCGGCATCGGCATCGGCATTGCCACCGGCAAGGCAACGGAGGCCATCAGCCGCCAGCCGGAAGCTTCCGGTAAGATCCAGACCAACCTGCTGCTGGGTGCAGCTCTGGCCGAAGGTACTGCAATTTTCGGCTTCGTCGTTGCTCTGCTCATCATCCTGTTCCTGGGTTGATAACGGAGGCATGACGAATGCTGACTCTGAATCTGAACCTTCTGTATACAGTCGTCAACATTCTGGTTCTGTTTTTGCTGCTGCGCAAGTTCCTGTACAAGCCCGTCATGAACATCATCGCACAGCGCCAGAAGCAGGTGGATGACGCACTGAACGCCGCCGAGACCTCCAAGCAGGAGGCCGCTGCGGCCCTGAACGACGCACAGGCAAAGCTGCGCAATGTGGACACCGAGGCTGCTGCCCGCCGCACTGCCTACGAGCAGCAGGCCGAAAAGGACAAGCAGCAGCTGCTGGCTGACGCCCAGAAGCAGGCCGACGCCATCCTGGCCGAGGGCAAAGCTGCCGCCGAGGCCGAGCGCCAGCACAAGCTGCGCCAGGCTGACGCCCAGACCACTGCACTGGCCCGCGCCATGTGCGAGAAGCTGCTGGCCCGCAACCTGAACGAGCAGGACGACGCCCGCCTGCTGGACGACCTGTTGGAGAAAGCGGGGGCTGAAAATGGCAAGTGAATTCAGCACCGAGTTCTTCTCGGCCAACCGCATCGTCAAAGCTGACCTCCGTGCCGCCCGCACCCCCCGCGAGGAGGATCTGGAGCGCATCAAGAAAGAGGTCGCGAAGCTGTACGACGCCACCGAGGTCATCCTGAACGTCACGGTGGACGACAGCCTCCTCTCCGGCTATGTGCTGCAGATCGGCGACCGCGTCTTCGATAACTCCGGCCGCCACGCCATCGACCAGATGATGGCCGACAAGCCCTCTCTGGCCACCCTCAAGACCCGCATCGAGGACTACAAGCCCGCCGCCACCAGCGAAGAGGGCGGTGTGGTCATCTCCTCCGCCGACGGCATCGTGGAAGTGGAAGGCATGGATCGCGCCGTCTACGGCGAGATCGTCACCTTCGAGAATGGCGCCAAGGGCATGGTGGAGAGCGTCGAGCCGGGCCGTCTGGGCATCATGCTCTTCGACGGCGCTGAGACCGTCGGCGTCGGCACCATGGTCACCCGCAGCGGCAAGCGTGCCGGCATCCCGGTGGGCGACGGCTTCCTTGGCCGCGTCATCGACCCGCTGGGCGAGCCCATCGACGGCAAAGGCCCCATCGAGGCTGTGGGCTACAACCCCATCGAGAAGCAGGCCCCCGGCATCCTCGAGCGCCAGAGCGTGGATACGCCGCTCCACACCGGCATCCTCGCCATCGACTCCATGTTCCCCATTGGCCGCGGTCAGCGTGAGCTGATCATCGGCGACCGCCAGACCGGCAAGACCTCTATCGCCACCGATGCCATCCTGAACCAGAAGGACACCGGCGTGCTCTGCATCTACGTTGCCATCGGCCAGAAGGCTTCTTCCATCGCCCGCGTGGCCGAAGACCTGAAGAAGCACGGCGCGATGGGATATACCACCATCGTGGCGGCTACCGCTTCCGACAGCGCCCCGCTGCAGTACATCGCACCCTACGCCGGTACGGCTCTGGCCGAGTATTTTATGGCGCAGGGCAAGAGCGTCCTCATCGTCTACGATGACCTCTCCAAGCACGCGGTGGCCTACCGTGCCATCTCCCTGCTGCTCCGCCGCTCTCCGGGCCGTGAGGCTTACCCCGGCGACGTCTTCTACCTGCACTCCCGTCTGCTGGAGCGCTCCTGCCGCATGAGCGACGCACTGGGCGGCGGCTCCATCACCGCACTGCCCATCGTTGAGACCCAGGCAGGCGACGTGTCCGCTTACATCCCCACCAACGTCATCTCCATCACCGACGGTCAGATCTTCCTCGAGAGCGCTCTGTTCAACGCCGGCAACCGCCCGGCTGTCAACGTGGGCCTGTCCGTCTCCCGTGTTGGCGGCGCAGCCCAGACCAAGGCCATGAAGAAGGCCAACGCCAACCTGCGTATCGAGCTGGCCCAGTACAAGGATATGGAGTCCTTCGCGCAGTTCAGCTCCGATCTGGACGCCGAGACCCGCCATCAGCTCGAGCACGGCAAGGCTCTGACCGAGATGCTCAAGCAGCCGCTCTATCAGCCCAAGACCGACGCCGAGCAGGTGGTCACCCTTGTGCTGGCTTCCCACGGGATGCTGGACGAAGTGCCTCTCGCTGAGCAGCGGGCGCGCACCGCTGCCTTTGTTCGCCAGTTCCATGCAGATGTGTCCGGCACGATGGATGCCATCACGGCCACCGGCAAGCTCACTCCCGAGCAGACCGACACCATCCTGAACGCATGGAAGGCCTACGAGGGAGGCGAGAGTCATGGCGTCCAGTAAGCTGCTGAAAGAGCGCATCGAGAGCATTCAGGATACCCGCAAGATCACGAACGCGATGTATCTGATCTCTTCCTCCAAGCTGCGCAAGGCACGCAAGAACTACCAGAACGTCCTGCCCTACTTCACCCGCATGAGAGACACCATCTCCCGTGTGTCCCCCATCTGCCCGATGAGCCGGTGCATCCGTTCTTCCACGAGCGGCAGAGAGAGGACGGCGAGCTCCGCCGCGCCTATCTGGTGCTGACGGCAGACAAGGGCATGGCAGGCTCTTTCAACCAGAACGTGCTGAAACTCCTGCTGGAAAAGGCTGAGAGGAACGACCGTTTCTATGTCATTGGTCAGGTGGGCTACCGCGCCCTCCGCAAAGACCCCCGTCTGGTGCAGGAGTTCCAGTACGGCGCGACTGCCCCGTCGCTGCAGCGCGCCCGTGACATCACGGTGGACGCCATCGACGACTTCAAGTCGGGCAAACTGGATGAGATCTATCTTATCTACACCAAGATCCAGAACGCGCTCACCAGTGAGCCGGTCATGGTGCGTCTGCTGCCGCTGGACCGCGAGCATCTGCAGCCCGCCCCCAAGGGTCTGGGCGACCCCCGTGGCGAAGTCGAGCTGGTGCCGGACGCATGGACCGTGTTCGAGCAGACCGCTCCTATCTATATGCACGGCATGATCTTCGGTGCCATGACCGAGAGCTTCTGCGCAGAGCAGAGCGCCCGCATGACCGCCATGGATTCGGCCACCAAGAGCGCCAACGATATGATACGCGACTTGCAGCTGGAGTACAACCGCACCCGCCAGGGCTCCATCACCCAGGAGATCACCGAGATCATCGGCGGCGCGTCTGCGGTGAAATCACAAGAATAACCTCTCCGTCAGCGCTTGCGCGCTGCCACCTCTCCTATCGAGGAGAGGCTTTGGCATTCCGTAAAGCTTTATCTCTTCGCCAGAGGCTCCCCTCGGTAGGGGAGCTGTCGAGCGAATGCGAGACTGAGAGGTTGACACATCTAAATATACGAGGCAAATCTATGATACAGGGAAAAATTATTCGCGTGGCCGGCCCTGTGGTGGACGTGCAGTTCACCGCAGGCCGACTGCCTGCCCTGCAGGAAGCGCTGACCGTGACCGCAGAAGGCACCGAGCGCACGATGGAGGTGGCGCAGCACGTCAACGAATCGACGGTGCGCTGCATCATGCTCTCGGCCAGCGAAGGTCTGGGCAAGGGTATGGAAGTCACCGCCACCGGCCACGGCCTGACTGCCCCGGTGGGCGAGGCCACGCTGGGCCGTATGTTCGACCCGCTGGGCCGCCCCATCGACGGCAAGGGCTCTGTGGACGATGTGCCGCACTGGCCCATCCACCGCAAGGCCCCCAGCTTTGCAGAGCAGAAGCCCGCTACTGAGATTTTGGAAACGGGCATCAAGGTCATCGACCTGCTGGCCCCCTACGCCAAGGGCGGCAAGATCGGTCTGTTCGGCGGCGCAGGCGTCGGCAAGACCGTCCTGATCCAGGAACTTATCCACAACGTGGCCACCGAGCACGGCGGCTACTCCATCTTCACTGGTGTCGGCGAGCGCTCCCGTGAGGGCTGCGACCTCTGGGGCGAGATGAACGCCTCCGGCGTCCTGAACAAGACCGCGCTGGTCTTCGGCCAGATGAACGAGCCCCCAGGAGCCCGTATGCGGGTGGCGGAGACCGGCCTGACCATGGCCGAGTATTTCCGCGAGGAGACCCACAAGGACGTGCTGCTTTTCATCGACAACATCTTCCGTTTCGTGCAGGCCGGCTCTGAGGTCTCCGCTCTGATGGGCCGTATGCCCTCGGCTGTCGGCTATCAGCCCACGCTGGCCAACGAGCTGGGTGCTCTGCAGGAGCGTATCACCTCCACCCGCGACGGCTCCATCACCTCGGTGCAGGCCGTCTACGTCCCCGCCGACGACCTGACCGACCCTGCCCCCGCTACCACATTCGCTCATCTGGACGCTACCACCGTCCTGAGCCGTAAGATCGTCGAGCAGGGCATCTATCCCGCCGTGGACCCGCTGGCTTCCACCTCCCGCATTCTGGAAGCCGACATCGTGGGCGAGGAGCACTACCGCGTGGCCCGCAAGGTGCAGGCAACGCTGCAGCGCTATCAGGAACTGCAGGACATCATCGCCATTCTGGGCATGGACGAGCTGGGCGAGGAAGACAAGCTCACCGTCACCCGTGCGCGTAAGCTGCAGAAGTTCCTGTCCCAGCCCTTCTCGGTGGCTGAGAACTTCACCGGCCTGCCCGGCAAATATGTGCCGCTGGCCGAGACGGTCAAGGGCTTTGCCGCCATCGTGGACGGCAAGTGCGACGACCTGCCCGAGTGGGCCTTCTTCAACGTAGGCACCCTCGACGACGCCCGCAAGAAGGCAGCGGATAAGCTGGCGGAGGAAAAAGGCGGTGAGGCCTGATGAACAGCTTCATCCTCAACATCACGGCTTCCAGCGGTGAGTTCTATCAGGGCAGCTGCGAGAGCATGGTGCTGCCCGTGAAGGACGGCGTCTATGGTGTTCAGGCCGGCCACAGCCCGGTGCTGGTGGCTATCCACATGGGGATGCTCAAGTTCACTGTGGACGGCGAGACCCGCGAGATTCTGGTCGGCGACGGCATCGCTGAGGTGACGCCCACCTTCGTGCTTCTGCTGGTGGACAGCGCCGAGCGCCCCGAGGACATCGACAAGAACCGTGCCGAGGCCGCCCGCATCCGCGCCGAAGAGCGCCTACAGCATAAGCAGAGCATGCACGAGTATTACCAGACCAAGATCGCTCTGGACCGCGCCATGCAGCGTCTGCAGACCGCTGCGAAGTATAAGCGTTGACACTTCCTATCTGAACGATATTTTTCCATTTTCTCCAAAGCAGAGGGCCTGCCCTTGCCGCACCTGCGGCGGGGCGGGCTCTTTTTTTGCGTCCCGCTCTTGACAACGGAATCACGAAGTGATATGATTTTGGTATCAAAAAGAAGCGCTTCCGGACTCATAAGGAGGAAACTGTTATGGAAGAAAAAATTTTGAATACCCGCAAAAACGGCATGGCTATGCTGCTGCTCACCCTGCTGGGCTATGTGGCATCTATTGCACTGTTCATTTACAGTGTCACCCTGCTGAATGCAGACCGGATGCTTCTGGGCGTGCCGCTGCTGATTTTGTCCATTGCATATTGGATCGCAGGCATCTTCCTGTTCTGCGGTCTTAAGGTGTTAAAGCCCCAGGAGGCGCTGGTACTTACCCTCTTTGGCGATTATGTGGGCACCCTGAAGGGCCAAGGCTTTTACTGGGTAAATCCCTTCTGCACCGCCGTCAACCCGGCGGCAGGCACCAAACTGAGCCAGAGCGGGGACGTGACCAGCAAGGAGAGCGGCGCAGCCGCCCTGCTGAGCGTCAGCGGCCAGAACAGCCAGCTCGCCTCAAGCAGCGTAAGCAAAAAGATCTCCCTGAAGATGATGACCCTCAACAACTCCCGGCAGAAGATCAACGACTGTCTGGGCAACCCGGTGGAGATCGGCATCGCCGTGATCTGGCGGGTCACCGACACTGCCAAGGCGGTGTTCAATGTGGACAACTACAAGGAATACCTCTCCCTCCAGTGTGACAGCGCCCTGCGGAACGTGGTGCGGGTGTACCCCTACGATGTGGCCCCCAATGTGGACACCACCGGAGACGGCGTGGCCGACGAGGGCAGCCTGCGGGGCTCCTCGGAGGTGGTGGCGGCCCGCATCCGGGACGAAATCCAGAAAAACGTAGCCGAGGCAGGCATCGAGGTGGTGGAGGCCCGGATCACCTATCTGGCCTATGCGCCGGAGATCGCCGCAGTGATGCTCCAGCGCCAGCAGGCCAGCGCCATCATCGACGCCCGCAAGATGATCGTGGACGGCGCCGTGGGCATGGTGGAGATGGCACTGGACCGGCTGAGCGAAAACAACGTGGTGGAGTTGGATGACGAACGGAAAGCGGCCATGGTCTCCAACCTGCTGGTGGTGCTCTGCGGCAACCGGGACGCACAGCCCATCGTGAACAGCGGCAGCCTGTACTGATGGCAGAGCCCAAAAAGCAGATCCCCCTGCGCCTGAACGCAAAGCTCTATGAGGCCCTTGCCGCATGGGCTGAGGACGATTTCCGCTCGGTGAACGGGCAGATCGAGTATCTCCTCACCGAGTGTGTGCGTCAGCGCAAAAAGACGGCCGGTACGTCTCCGATCAGATCGACCTGCCGCCGGAGCTGGATATTGAATGAGCCTGCTCCCCTCCGGGGGGCAGGCCTTGCAAAACGCCGATGGTATATCGGCAGGGAGGATGGACTATGACAGTAGGTATGGTACCCGGGGCAAGCATCGCAGGCAGTGGTGTTTTCGCTTGTCGTCTCCTTCGCACTTCCCATAGGCCTCTTTGTTTACGCAAAGAAGAAGCTGGGCGCGAAGGCTGCACCGTTCTTTATCGGGTGCGGCGTTTTCTTCGTGATGGTGCTGATGCTGGAAGCTGCCATCCATCGCATCGTGTTCCAGCTGGCCGGAGAAGCGCTGACCGGAAGCGTGATCCTATACGCAGTCTATGGCGGCCTGATGGCAGCTCTTTTTGAAGAGACCGGTCGTTACATCGCCATGAGGTTTCTGGTGAAGCCGCTGGATTTTCCGAATGTCTTTATGTATGGTGCCGGACACGGCGGCGTGGAGGCAATGCTTCTGTGCGGCGTGACATCGATCAACAACATCGCAAGTGCCGTGATGATAAATTCCGGCACCATGTCTGCACAGCTGGCGACTCTTGACGCAGAGAAGGCGGCAGACACGGCAGCGGCTCTTTCGGCGCTGTGGACGACACCGAGCTTGACGTTTTTTGCAGGCGGCGTAGAGCGGATCATTGCGGTGGTGCTCCATCTGAGCCTGTCGATTCTGGTGTTCCAGTCCATCCGCAAAAAGGCCCCCATGGAGCTGGTGCGGGCCTACCTGTTCCACTTTGTCATCGACTCGCTGTCCGTTCTGCTTAGTGCAGTGGCATCTGTCTGGGTGGTGGAGCTTGTCGCCGCACTCTTGACCGGCGGGGCTGTCCTGATGGCAAGGTATGCCTGCATGGAAGAGTGAACGCGCGGAGATATTCTTGAGATATAGTATATAAAAGTCCCCTCTTCGTCATTGGAGCAAGAACCGTGACGAAGAGGGGACTTTCGCTTTCTGTTACTTTTTCTCGTGGTCGGCCCAGCCGCTGGACTGGATGACTTCGCCGTCCGGGGTACACCAGAGGGCTTCCACGCCGTCGAGGGACTCGATGAGCTTCTGGCCATCCTCAAGGGACATACAGAACAGGCCGGTGGTGAGGCAGTCGGCTGCGCCGGAGTCGGGGGAGAGGACGCTCACGCTGTCGAAATAACGGGCGGGCCAGAGGGTATCCGGGTCGATGAGGTGGTGGTAGCGCACACCGTCCACGACGTAGTAGCGCTGGTAGTTGCCGCTGGTGACGAGAGCCATGTCGCTCATGTTGACACCGGAGACGTAGGAAGAGCTGGCAGTGTAGACGTCCGAGGCGTTCCACGGGTTCTCCACGCCGCCCGACCACTGGGAGCCGTCGGGCTTTGTGCCGATGGCGCGGAGGTTGCCGCCCACGCTGATGAGGGCGCTTTTCAGGCCCCGGGCCTCAGCGGCCTGCGCCACCAGCTCCACGGCGTAGCCCTTGCCCACACTGCCCACGTCGAGGGACATATCCGGGTCGGAGAGATAGACGGTCTTGGCGTTTTCGTCGATGACGAGGTTGGAGATGTCGCAGTGCCGGGCGGCGGCATCCAGCGCCTCCTGTTCGGGCAGCTTGTTGTCCGCCTCGTTCGTGTTGGCTTCGGCGGCCTCGCGGTAGTCGTGCCAGATGCGGAGGACGCTGCCCATGGCGATGTTCAGCTTGCCGTTTGTGGTGTCGTACATCTGCCGGGCCAGTTCCAGCATCCCGAGGATCTTATCATCCACCTGAACGGGTGCGACGCCGGCGTTGTCGTTGATGGTCTTGACATTCACCACGCCGTCATAATCGTTGTAGATGTCGTAGAGACGGTGGTATTCCAGCAAATCGGCGTGGAGGGCGTCCATCTGGCGGGTGAACTCCTCCTCGCTGTCGCAGTAGGCGATGACCTGCGTGACAGTGTCGAAGGCATCATAGAAGATGGTGCTGTACCGCTGGGCGTCGGCGCTCACGCCCGAAGAGGCGGGCTTCTGGGCCGAGCCGCAGGCGGTGAGGACGCCGAGGCAGAGCGCCCCGGTCAGCAGAGCGGAAACGAAACGCTTGATGCTCATGCCTGCTCCTTTGCCGCAGAGGTGAAGGAGACATGCTCTTCCGACAGGTGGGCCAGCAGGTCGCCGAAGACCCAGTTCTTGTTGGACGGGGTGACCACGGCCTTGAGGGGGATGTTCACCTGTGCCTGCTTCATGAGGTCCAGCAGGGTGTCGAGGTCCTTTTCCCTGAAGTTCGCAAGCACCAGTGCGGGAGGGTAAGCGCCCGGTTCCAGCACGAGGGTGCGGGAGGCTTTCGTCTCCACCTCGCCCAGCAGCTGGGCGACGGTCTTGCCCGCGTCGGCAGGGGAGACGGGAAGCAGCTTCATGCCGAAGGCGGGAGCCATCCCCTCGAGGATGCCCCGGTCGGCGGCGGACAGGTTCCAGCCCAGCGCCAGCGGAACGCCGGCGTTCTGGTTGCGTGCGATATGTGCTTTCATAGTGTGAACCTCTTTCTTTCAGAGTGAAGTTTTTGTAAATATACTATAGTATAGCACAGATAACAGGAAAAGAAAACGACTGCCGACCCTTTTTGCAAAGCGGGCAGCAGTCGAACAAGAAAGACGCTATTGTATTTTGTCAAAAGTTGTGATATTCTGAAACTGCCGTCAGAAAAGGCGGCAGGCACTGTCTGCAAATGCAGGTGGTCACGCTCCTCAGGCGAAGCGCCAGTGGAGACGAAAAACTTTTTGCTTCCCCTGACGCGAGAGCGAAAGGGGGGATGTTCCATGACGTTTGAACAGGTCGTATTGTTGCTCACGCTTCTCGGCGGGGCGATCTACATTACCTTTGAGATCAGCTGGACCATTTTTAACAACAAAAAGAAATGACCGCCTCTGCCTCCGAAAGCAAGCGGTCATTCTTTTTGACTTAACGCCGGAAGAGCGCTGACCATTTGCTGGACAGTGCCTTCTTTATTTGTAGTATAATCGTTTCAGCGTGAATTGTCAACGCTGAAAGCGTAACTTAGTTCATCTTCTTGCCGAAGAACTCCACTTCCTTACGGATGAAGCCCATCAGCTCATCGAACTGGTCGGGGGTCAGGCTCTGTGCGCCGTCGCACTTGGCCTTGGCGGGGTCGTTGTGGACTTCGATCATCAGGCCGTCGGCACCGGCGGCGACAGCGGCCTTGGCCAGCTGAGGCACCATCCATGCGTGGCCGCAGGCGTGGCTGGGGTCTACGATGACGGGCAGGTGGGTCATCTTATGAAGCATGACCACGCCGGCGAGGTCGAGGGTGTTGCGCATACTGGTCTCAAAGGTGCGGATGCCGCGCTCGCAGAGGATGACGTTCTCGTTGCCCTCGGCCATGATGTACTCGGCGCTCATGACGAACTCCTCGAGGGTGTTGGCGAGGCCGCGCTTGAGCAGGACAGGCTTTTTCTGACGGCCTACAGCCTTGAGCAGTTCGAAGTTCTGCATATTGCGGGCGCCCACCTGGATGAGGTCTACGTTCTCGAAGAGGGGCAGATGCTCGGTGTTCATGATCTCAGTGACAATGGGAGAGCCGGTGGCACGGCGGGCCAGCTTGAGCAGGTCGAGACCCTCGCTGCGCATCCCCTGGAAGGAGTAGGGGGAAGTGCGGGGCTTGAACGCACCGCCGCGCAGCAGGGAAGCACCGGCTGCCTTGACGCGCTGGGCGCAGTAGGTGATCTGCTCCTCGCTCTCGATGCTGCAGGGGCCGGCGATGACGGCAAAGCTGCCGCCGCCGATCTTCACGCCTTCCACGTCGATGACGCTGTCGTCCGGGTGGAACTTGCGGTTGGCCTTCTTGTAAGGCTCCGACACGCGGCGGCAAGTCTCGACCACGGGGTTTGCCAGCACCCAGCTCTCCGCGATGGCCTTGGTGTCGCCGATGAGGCCGAGGATGTGGGTGTCGCTGCCCTTGGAGTCGTTGATCTGCAGGCCCATGCCTTCCAGCTCGGTGCAGAATTCATGGACTTTCTCTTTGGGGGCGTCCTGTTTGAGTACGATGATCATGGCGGGTTCTCCTTTTCCTGTTCTGGTACGGCAGGGGAGATGAGGCCGCCTTGCCGTTGATGTTTCCGTATTGCGAACTTCAGTATCGTGAAGTGATTGAGCATGGACATAGCATAGCACTTCAGTTTCATGAAGTCAATAGCCTTTCTGAAATTTTTTGAATTTTGGGAGAGAAAGTGGTAAAATAAATCTAGACTCAACCTCTCAGTCTCGCTTCGCTCGACAAGGCCGGGTTGCGGCACCCAGCATCCGCAGCGCTTCGCTTGCGTCTTGCTGGCCGCTGCCCCAACAGCGACTCCCTGTTTCCGCCACTGGCGGCGGTCGTCGTTGTTGCCCCTATCGAGGGGAGCCACTGGCGAAGAGGAGAAGTTTTCCGCTATGCCAAGGCCTCCCCTCGGTAGGGGAGGTGGCACGCCGTCAGGCGTGACGGAGAGGTTAATATAATAATAGAGGTCTTACATATGAGCAAAGAAGCAAAACCAACGCCATGCGCATTCTGGAGCGGGCCAAAGTGGCCTACACCGCGCATGAATATCCCCACGAAGAGGGCGTGGCCGTGGACGGCGTGACTGTCGCCGCCAGCATCGGCGAAGACCCTGCCTGCGTCTACAAGACGCTGGTGACGCAGGGGAACAGCAAGAACTACTTCGTCTTCGTCATCCCGGTGGCGGCAGAGCTGGATCTGAAAGCCGCCGCCCGCAGCGTGGGCGAAAAGAGCGTGGCGATGATACACGTCGCTGACATCAACAAAGTCACCGGCTATGTCCGGGGCGGCTGCAGCCCGGTGGGCATGAAAAAGCAGTACACCACCGTCTTCGATGAGAGCGTGCTGAGCCAGCCGAAGGTCTATGTTTCCGGCGGGCGCATCGGTACGCAGGTCTGCTGTGTGCCGGCTGACCTCATCAAGGCTGCACGGGCGACTACGGCAAAGATCATCTTCTGAAAGCCTGGTACGATAAACCCACCGCGCAGCGATAAGCAGACGTTTGGTCAGAGAGATATTAGCGCTGTGCAGAGGCTTTGTCTTTGGCGTCCCTGCCCTCTCAGGCGCTTCGCGCCAGCTCTCCCAGGGGGAGAGCCTTTAAGAGGATATTTATTATAAAAAGATTTTCTGAGAAGTCGTACTTAAAAAGAAAACAGTGTCGAAACTGCACAAAATTTTTGAAAGTTTTTTGACAGCAGGGAACACAAGGGAAAATTTGTCCGAACGCTCTTTGCAAAGGCGTTTTTTTGCCGTATACTGTAGTCAGACGGCGGACGGAAGAGCGCATGAACTCTTTTTCAGCCGGAGAAGAACAGCGTGGACAACGAGGTTTGCGGAGGATGAGCAGAATGCGAAATGAGCTGCTGGGTACCATGTGCCGTCCCGGTACGGGAATGCATCAGGGGCTCCGTGTAACCTTCTGCGGGTCCAGTCTGTCCAGAATGAAATAAAAGGCCGTGGTGTAAGTACATCACAGCCTTTTTGTTTTTCGTCGCGGGAGATAGAGAAAGAGAGGTTGGATACAGATGATTCGTAAAGTGGCAGTCATTATGGGTTCGGACAGCGACTGGCCGGTGGTGAAAGGTGCCTGCGCCCAGCTCAAGGCGCTGGACATCCCCTTTGAGGCACATATCCTGTCGGCCCACCGCACCCCTGCCGAGGCAGCGGAGTTTGCAAAGAATGCCAGGGCCAACGGCTTCGGCGTCATCCTCTGCGCAGCAGGCATGGCGGCCCATCTGGCCGGTGCTTTTGCCGCAAACACCACCCTGCCGGTCATCGGCATCCCGATGAAGGGCGGCGCGATGGACGGCCTGGACGCTCTGCTGGCCACCGTCCAGATGCCCAGCGGCATCCCGGTGGCCACGGTGGCCCTGAACGGCGCGAAGAACGCCGCCTGGCTGGCTGCTGAGATCCTGGCCCTCGGCGATGAGGCACTGGCTGCGAAGCTGGATGCGGAGCGCGCCGCCATGGCCCGGCAGATCGCCGCCAAGGAAGAAAAACTGCAGAAAGAGATCGAGGAACTGTAATGTCTGATTTTGCATACCCGCTTCATGAAGAGTGCGGCGTTTTCGGCATTTATGACCGTGCCGGCACCGAGGACGTGGCCGCTGCCGCCTACTCGGCCCTGTACGCGCTGCAGCATCGCGGACAGGAGAGCTGCGGCATCGCCGTGAACGACGACGGCGTCATCAACGGCCACCGGGACCTCGGCCTTGTCAATGAGGTGTTCACCCCGGCGGTGCTGGGCTCGCTGGCAAAGCCCACGGCCCATATGGCTACCGGCCATGTCCGCTACGCCACCTCCGGCAGCCGCGTCCGGGCCAACGCCCAGCCCATGATCGTCCGCCATGGCCGGGGTACCATGGCCCTCTGCCACAACGGCAATCTGACCAACGCTCTGGAGCTGCGCCGCCAGCTGGAAAACGAGGGTGCCATCTTCCATGGCTCCTCCGATACCGAGGTCATCTGCTACCTCGTCACCCGCAACCGCCTGCGGATGGGCAGCATCGAGATCGCCATCAGCAAGACGATGGACGTCCTCGAAGGCGCTTACAGCCTTGTGGTCATGTCGGCCACTAAGCTTATCGCGGTCCGTGACCCCCGCGGTTATCGCCCCCTCTGCATCGGCACTCTGCCGGGCGGCGGCTACGTCTTTGCCAGCGAGAGCTGTGCATTGGATGCCGTGGGCGCGACCCTGCTGCGGGACGTGGAGCCCGGCGAGATCGTCATCACCGACACCAAGACCGGTGAACTGCGCTCCATCAAAGACCACTGCGGCCGTCCCGACCGCCAGATGTGCGTCTTCGAGTTCATCTACTTCGCCCGCCCCGACAGCATCATCGAGGGCAGCTCGGTGCATGAGGCCCGCAAGCAGGCTGGCCGCTTCCTGGCTCAGGAGCACCCCGTGGAGGCCGATGTGGTCATCGGTGTGCCGGACTCCGGCCTCGACGCCGCCCTTGGCTACTCTCAGGAGAGCGGCATTCCCTACGGCATCGGCTTTATTAAAAATAAGTACATCGGCCGCACCTTCATCCAGGGTAGCCAGAAGCAGCGCGAGAACAGCGTCCGCATCAAGCTGAACGCCGTGACCAGCACCGTCAAGGGCAAGCGGGTCGTGCTGGTGGATGACTCCATCGTGCGCGGCACCACCTCTGCCCGCATCATCAAGCTGCTGCGGGACGCCGGAGCAAAGGAAGTCCACTTCCGCGTTTCGGCACCCCCCTTCAAATATCCCTGCTACTTCGGCACCGACATCCCCGACCAGAAGCTTTTGGTCGCTACCGGCCGCACGGTGGACCAGATCAACGAGATCATTGGTGCCGACACGCTGGGCTACCTCTCCACGGAGCACGTCGTCCAGCTGGCCCAGAACGCCAACTGCGGCTTCTGCACCGCCTGCTTCACCGGCAAATACGCCGTGAAGCCGGAAGAGGTGCTTTCCACCGATATTCATGAACGCCACCTGAATGACCGTCCCAAGGGCGAGAAAAAGTTAGGAGAGTAACAATGGAAAAGAGCTATTCGGAAAGCTATGCAGCCGCAGGTGTGGACATCACCGCCGGCTATCGTTCGGTCGAACTCATGAAGCAGTATGTGGCCCGCACCATGAACGAGCACTGCATCGGTGGTCTGGGCGGCTTCGGCGGCCTGTTTGAGCTGGACTGCACCGGCTACAAGCACCCCGTCCTCATCTCCGGCACCGACGGCGTCGGCACCAAGCTGAAAATCGCCATGATCATGGACAAGCACGACACCATCGGCATCGACTGCGTGGCGATGTGCGTCAACGACGTCATCTGCGCCGGTGCAAAGCCGCTGGTCTTCCTCGACTACATCGCCTGCGGCCGCAACATCCCCGAGAAGATCGCCGAGATCGTCAAGGGCGTGTCCGAGGGCTGCGTCCAGGCCGACTGCTCTCTGGTGGGCGGCGAGACCGCTGAGCACCCGGGCATGATGCCGGAGGACGAGTACGATCTGGCCGGCTTCACCGTGGGCGTTGTGGACAAGGAAAAGATCCTCGATAACGAGACCATGAAGCCCGGCGATGTCATCATCGCCCTGCCCTCCACCGGCGTCCACTCCAACGGCTTCTCGCTGGTGCGAAAAATTTTTGACATCGACGGCGACCCCGCCGTCCTGAAGACGGCCCCCGCAGAGCTGGGCGGCAAGACCCTCGGCGAGGCCCTGCTGGCCCCCACCAAGATCTACGTCAAGCCTGTGCTGAAGGTGCTGGAAGAAGTGGATGTCAAGGGCATCTCTCACATCACCGGCGGCGGCTTCTACGAGAATATCCCGCGCAGCCTGAAGAAGGGCTGCTGCGCCCGCATCAAGAAGGAGGACGTCCGCACCCCGGCCCTCTTCCACCTGATGCAGAAGACCGGCAGCATCTCTGAGCACGATATGTTCAACACCTTCAACATGGGCGTCGGCATGGTGCTGACCGTCCCCGCTGAGCAGGCCGACAAGGCACTGGAGCTCCTCCATGCCAACGGCGAGCCCGAGGCTTACCGTCTGGGAGTCATCGCAGAAGGTGAGGGTGTCGAGCTGTGCTGAACATTGCGGTGTTAGTGTCCGGCGGCGGCACCAATTTGCAGGCGCTGCTGGACAGCGAGGCCCGGGGCGAGAACCCCAGCGGCAAGATCAGGCTTGTCGTGGCCTCTAAACCCGGCGTCTACGCGCTGGAACGCGCCGCCAAGGCTGGCGTCGAGGGTGTGGTGGTCCGCCGGAAGGATTACGCTTCCAGTGAGGATTTTGACGCCGCACTGCTGAAAACGCTGAAAGAACATAACATTGACCTTGTGGTCCTGGCGGGCTTTTTGTCCGTGTTAGGCCCCAGCGTCATCGAGGCCTATCCCCGCCGCATCCTGAATATCCACCCCGCCCTCATCCCGTCCTTCTGCGGGCCGGGAATGTACGGCCTGCGCCCCCACGAGGCCGCGCTGGCCCGGGGCTGCAAGGTGACGGGTGCTACCGTCCACTTCGTCAATGAGGAGTGCGACGGCGGGCCGATCCTGCTGCAGAAGGCCGTGGACATCCTGCCCGGCGACACCCCCGAGGTGCTGCAGAAGCGTGTGATGGAGCAGGCTGAATGGAAGCTGCTGCCGAAGGCTGTGGCAATGGTTTGCAGCGGAGAGATAAAGTAAAGGACAGCAGGGCGTTGTTTCAGCCTCTCCCTTTGGGAGAGGTGTCACCGAAGGTGACGGAGAGGGCAAGGACGCTGCCCGATGTAAACGGGCTTGCCCTCTCAGGCGCTTCGCGCCAACTCCCCCAAAGGGGAAGCCAAAAGCGCTCTTGATAAAGGAGAATAACAATGGAGAAAATCAACCTGAACGAATATCTGGCCGCGAACGAGTACCCCGGCCGCGGCATCGCCGTGGCAAAGGCCTCGGATGGCCGTCAGATGTTCATCGGCTATTTCATCATGGGCCGCAGCGAGAACAGCCGCAACCGCGTCTTCGACCCGGTGCCGGAGCGCGGCGGCATCTGCACCATGGCTGCCGACCCGGCAAAGCTCGAGGACCCCAGCCTCATCATCTATAACCCCGTGCTGACCCTCGGCAAGACCCATATCGTCACCAACGGCGACCAGACCGACACCATCTTTGACGAGATGAGCCGGGGCAAGAGCTTTGCCGACGCCCTGCGCACCCGCACCTTTGAGCCGGACGAGCCCAACTACACCCCCCGCATCTCCGCTGTGGTGTACGCAGACGGCAGCTACCAGATGAGCATCCTCAAGTCTGCCGACGGCAACGGCGAGAGCGTCCAGCGCTATTTCTTCGACTACCCCCAGCCCGTGGCCGGTGAGGGTCACTTCATCAGCACCTACAAGCACAACGGCAGCCCCATCCCCAGCTTTGAGGGAGAGCCGCTCCGCTTCGCCTGCCCCCGCACCATCGGCGACTTCGCCCACGGCCTGTGGCAGAACCTGAACCCCGACAACAAGGTCAGCCTCTTCGCCCGGGTCATCGACCTGGAGACCGGCGAGAGCGGCGACATGATCTTCAACAAATACGACGCTGTGTGCAGCGACCTCGACGACCCCGAGGAGCCGGAGCTGCTGCCCGAAGAGCTGGAACTGCTCAAAAAGCTCGACGCCGAGGAAGAATAACCTAAGACACAAGGAGGATGCACCAATGAATGAACTCGCACTGAAGTACGGCTGCAACCCCAACCAGAAGCCCAGCCGCATCTATATGGAGGATGGCTCTGACCTGCCCGTCACCGTCCTGAACGGCAAGCCCGGCTACATCAATTTTCTGGATGCCCTGAACTCCATCCAGCTGGTGAAGGAGCTGAAGGAGGCCTGCGGCCTGCCCGCTGCCGCTTCTTTCAAGCACGTCTCCCCGGCGGGTGCCGCCCTGGGCCTGCCCCTGACCGATGTGGAGCGGAAGATGTACCACATCGCCCCGGACATGGAGCTTTCGCCGCTGGCCTGCGCTTATGCCCGCGCCCGCGGTGCGGACCGGATGTCCTCCTTCGGCGACTGGATCGCTCTCTCCGACGTCTGCGATGTGCCGACTGCAAAGCTCATCCAGCACGAAGTGTCTGACGGCATCATCGCCCCGGGCTATGAGCCGGAGGCACTGACCATCCTCGCCGGAAAGAAGAAGGGCAATTACAACGTGGTCGCCATCGACCCGGCCTACAAGCCGAACCCCGTGGAGCACAAGCAGGTCTACGGCATCACCTTCGAGCAGGGCCGCAACGAGCTGGCCATCAACGCCGACACCATGCTGACCAACTGGGTCACCGAGAACAAGACCGTGACCGAGGAGCAGAAGCGCGACCTCATCATTGCCCTCATCACCCTGAAATATACCCAGTCCAACAGCGTCTGCTACACCGCAGGCGGCCAGACCATCGGCGTGGGCGCCGGCCAGCAGAGCCGCATCCACTGCACCCGTCTGGCAGGCCAGAAGGCCGACAACTGGCAGCTGCGCCATATGCCGAAGGTGCTGGAGCTGCCCTTCCGTGACGATGTGGCAAAGCCCAACCGCGACAACGCCATTGATGTTTACATCGGCGACACCCCCGAGGACGTCATCGGTGACGACGTCTGGGCCGAAACTTTCACCCGTCAACCCGAGCCGCTGACCGCTGAGGAAAAGAAAGAGTACCTGAGCCACGTCACCGGCGTCTGCCTCGGCTCGGATGCATTCTTCCCCTTCGGCGATAACATCGAGCGCGCACGCCGTTCCGGCGTGACGGCCATCGTCCAGCCCGGCGGCTCCATCCGCGACCAGCAGGTCATCGACACCTGCAACAAGTACGGCATCGCAATGGCATTCTGCGGCATCCGGCTGTTCCATCACTAAAAAGCCTCTCCCTTTGGGAGAGGTGTCACCGGAGGTGACGGAGAGGGCAAGGACACTGAGAAAAATCCGCAGGCGCAGCGATAATATCGCTCTGACAGAGAGTCTGCCTATCGCTGTGCGGCGGCATTGTCGTACCGGGCTTGCCCTCTCAGGCGCTTGCGCGCCAGCTCTCCCAAAGGGAGAGCCATTGGCAGGCCGGGCAGACAAAGCTGGACGAGCGAAGCTCGCGATCGCCGCCAAATGCGGCCTTGCTA
>ENA-OQJN01000164-OQJN01000164.1-human-gut-metagenome-genome-assembly--contig:-NODE-164-length-33003-cov-3.165318_pt1 | contig 33003 bp, 30 predicted proteins | sample MGYA00242610_ERZ504777 | MGnify/ENA primary metagenome ERZ504777 (study PRJEB26092, sample SAMD00036350) | human gut metagenome | host: Homo sapiens | study: EMG produced TPA metagenomics assembly of... | reverse complement strand
AATACGCTTTAGAATTGATGGAGTTCTCGATATACATGAAAAGATAGAGCAAGATGCAGCGGATAAGTTAATAAACAGAATTAAAATTTTGAGTGGTATGGACATTAGTGAAAAACGGTTGCCGCAAGACGGGCGTTGGTGTTGGCAAGGCAAAGATAAAAAGATGTTATGCTTCGTTGTTTCGTCATTGCCTTCAGTTTATGGGGAGACAATAGTATGTCGTATTGTAGGCAGCGAAAACTGTTATAAAAGTTTAGAGCAATTAGGGATGACGGGAAGAAGTACGACAAATCGTAATTAATTTATTGCAAAGGCCGTATGGTTTGCTTTTAATTTCAGGACCGACAGGCTCCGGTAAAACCAGTACATTATATGCGTTACTTAGGTTATTAAATACGGTTACAGACAATGTAATTTCACTGGAAAATCCTGTAGAAGCAGATATTCCGGGTGCTATACAGGTGCAAATAAATCCAAAAGCAGGATTAACTTTTCCTAAAGCATTACGTGCTGTTTTGCGACAAGATCCTGATACGATTATGGTTGGTGAAATTCGTGATAGAGAAACCGCAGAATTAGCGGTTCAAGCAGCATTAACAGGTCATCGAGTGTTGGCGACAATACATACTAATACAGCATTAGGTGTACGAGAACGGTTATTGGATATGGGAATTGAAGATTATTTGGTACGAGCAACTTTATTGGGTGCTATAGCACAGCGCTTGGTACGAAGAAAAACGAGTTGTGGCTTTTGTGGACGATTGGCACTGTATGAATTATTAGCTTTACCGGATAATTCGGTAGATTGGACACATTGTGAACAATATGTAAGACCTACTTTATTGGAATCAGGAACGCTTGCTGTAAGAATGGGGCTAACTACAGTTGATGAAGTAAGGCGTAACGGCATTGAAATTCGGGGAGTTTAATATATTGAAGGTGAATTACTATGAGTTTAAGTGAATTGTTGCAGCGGGCCATTGCTGAAGGGGCAACAGATGTTCATCTTGAACTGCATCAGGAGCCTTATTTCCGCTTAGGTAATGATATTGTTAAGTGTAATGGGATTAAGGTATCAGATGCTTTGTTTACAGAAATTTTAAAAGCAAGTGAATGCGGCAAACTAAATAATGAAAATAGGGATAATAGTCATTTGAATGTAGTTACAACTTTGGAAAATAAAGTTAGCGATTCATTAGAAAAAGTGGCCGATGCACGTAAATTATATGCGGCATTTTCGAAAGACAGCGCTTTTTCATTTAAAAAGATTAGAGTAAGGGTTCATTTATATCAAGCTAAACAACAACGTTGTGGTACATTGCGCATTTTATATAATCAGTCACTGATGATGCCGAATGGGGAAGCAGGAAAGTTATTGCATCGTATTGTTCATTTACAAGAGGGCTTAGTCCTTGTTACCGGCCCTACCGGTTCAGGCAAAAGTTATACTTTGGCTACCTGTTTACAATGCATTAATGATGAGTGTCATAAGCATATTATTACCTTGGAAGACCCTATTGAATTTACATTCGAAAATAATCAAAGTTTGATTCATCAGCGTCAATTGGGACAAGATATGGAATCAATGGCTGCGGGCGTTCGCGATGCGTTACGAGAAGATCCGGATGTAATTATGATTGGTGAATTGCGTGACCGTGAAACCTTGGAAGCTGCATTACATGCGGCTGAAACGGGACATTTAGTATTTGCTACTTTACACACACAAAGGGCCGTAATGGCTATTAATAGGATGATTTCGGTTTTTCCGGCTTCTCAACAAGAAGAAGTGAGAGCTCAACTATCTCAAGTATTAAGAGCTGTATTATGTCAGCGGTTATTAAGATTTGATAAACAATTTGTGGTAGTTAGAGATATTTTATTAAATACACCGGCTGTAGCAAATTTGATTCGACAACGTAAAGAACCACAAATTGTATCAATTCAAGAAACACAACCGCCAATGCAGACAATGGAAATGGCAGTGGCAGCTCTTAAAGCTGAATGGGGAGAACGTAGTGAATTTAAGGAGGTTTTGGAACAGGCTTATGAAACAGTATAACTATAGGGCCTTTGACGCAAAGGGGGTGATACAAGAAGATACCATATGGGCTGAATCAAGTGAAGAAATAGTTCAAAAAATTGCAATATAAAGGATGGCATATTATTGAAGTTGCAGTAATAAAATCTTCTGAAGTAAATAGTGTTAAGTGGCGGTATAAAGATATTATAGAGTTTTCATATCGTATGTCTTTATTATTAGAAGCAGGTATTTCTATACGTCGTGTTATGCAATTTCTGAGCGCTAAGCCGATAAAGCATATTCCTTATGCAGTAATTAATGAAGCTATACAGCGAGGTAATCCCCTTTCAAAGGTATTAACAGAGGTGGGGTTCCCTAATATCGGTTGCGCATTACTGCAAGCCGGTGAGGCTGCAGGTACCTTAGCGCACAGTTTTTCTCAAATTAAAGAATACTATGAGAAACAATGGGCGTGGCAACGACAATTAAGCGGAGCAGCGGCGTATCCGGCATTCTTATTGTTACTCATGATGATATTTATAGGCGTGACGGTAGTGTTTATATTACCGGCTTTTTAAAAAAGTATTTATGTCTATGCAAGTACCTTTGCCATTCATTACAAAAATATTATTTAGTTTCGGAGATTTTGTTACAACTCACGTAACTTTATGCATAGGTTTATTAGGCTTATTCATATTTGGGATTTGGTGTATCTGGCAACAAGCTGATATTCGTTTAGTTGTGTTGAGATATATATGGCAACGCGGTAGTGGGCATGAATGGTTTGATTGCTTTTATTTGGCCAGAATTACAAAGGTTTGGGCGATTTTATTGGACAGTGGCTTAACAATTACAGATATGCTGACATTAACAAAATCATTATGGGGAAATCCCTATGCTACTTTATTGCAAACACAAGTAAATAATTTATTAGCTAAAGGAACTACATTTGGAGACGCTTTAAAAAAGGCCAAATTGGGAAATGAATTTCTTTGGGAGTTAATTACTATAGGTGAAGAGACTGGGGATATGGTAGCCATGCTGAATCATGGGGCTTCCTATTATGATCGATTAACTTCCCGTTATATGGCAAAATTACAACAATTAATGGAGCCTATTATGGTATCTCTTATGGGGATAGGGGTAGCTATCTTAGTTATTGCTGTTATGTTGCCTATGTTTAATGCAGTGACGGCAATGCAACATGTTTAGTAATTAGAGTGTTAGGAGGAGTTTTTTTATGGATAATGTAACAAATATTTCACTTAGAGAACGCGTTAAACAGTGGTTAGCATCGTATCATAAAACCTTACGTGATAAACGTAAAAAGAAGGTGGTTTCACCTTAGTCGAGTTAATGGTGGTAGTAGCGATTATTGCTATTTTAGCTGCGGTGGCAATGCCACAATTTTTATCGGCCGGGGACAAAGCTCGTGATGCTAAAATCAAAGCAGACACACAGACAATTGCTAATGCGGCTCAACTTTATATGGTAGATAGAGGGACTGATGAAGTTCCTTCAGTTGAAGATTTATACAAAGCAGGCTATTTATCTGAAGCCGTTAAAACACCAAAGGGTGGAGATTATGCGGTAACATCTGAAAGCAATGCAGGTGGTACAGGTACTCATATTGTTGTAACGGCTACTGATAATACGAATGCAAATTAGACGAGAATCAGAATTTAATTATGGGGATAGTTTTAGAACGTCTAAAATAGTAAATCGGTTAAATTAATCGATTAAACTTTATAAGTTAAGTAGCATGTAAGCTCTGATGTATAAAAAGGAACGTAGTGGTTAGTATATGTGGTTACAATACAGTGTAGGTGGTATAAGTGGTGCATTGGCCGGATTAACCGCTTTCTATCTCTTAAAAGAAATTGTTATAGAACGAGAACGGCGTTCTATAATTTTGATGTTAATTTACATTCTTATAGGAATGCTCGGCGGATTAATTTGTAGCCATTTTGACGGTAAATATAAAAGAAAGTCTTTTTAATGATTATCTTCGGTTTCACTCTTTTTATGGGCGCTACCATCGATAAGTATTACCTGATTATGCCTGATGAGGGTGCTGTTTTTTTGCTCATAGTTGGAATAAGTCGGATATGGTTATTGGGGATTTCTTTTTTTCAAACTGTTGAAATGGCAGGAATTGTATTAGTGGGAGGATATCTATTTAGTAAATTAACAAACGACGGTTTGGGTCTTGGTGATGTGAAATGGTGTAGTGTATTTACATTATGGTTATCACCATTGGCTTTGTGGCAAGCTATTTTATTGGCGCTTATCGGTGGAACCGGTTGGGTACTTTTGTACTATCTGTATTCAGGTAAGGTACTACGTATACTGCCATTTGGTCCTTTTTTATGTAGTGCAGCAGCTATTATGTATATTTGGGAAAATTTATGGTCAATATTATGAAACATTATATAAATAATTTGAACATATATTATGGCAAAAATCATTGTAAGGGTGGATTTTTATTAATAGAAGTTTTTGATTTATAGTACATTATTAATTTTATTATTGGGGATGGCACAGCTTGCTATATCAAAAACCATGAGCGAAAACTGGCAATTTGATCGAGTGAGTAGACTATTTTATTACACAATTAAGCGAACTCAATTACTTTCTTTTAATGGTGGATCCGGAACACAGGGAAGGCCACTTAATACAATATACGTAAGTGATTCGTCATATGAGGTGAATTTATATGCTACCTTATGGGGATATCAAGAAATTTTTGTGCCTAATACTATGAAGTTGGTAAATAATTCGAGAACAAAACAATCGGCATATTTAGGTAAATATGATGGGCAGAGTGATTTATATAGTTTTGAAATCTATGATTATGTATTGCGAAAATATCGAAAGTATATTTTTTCACAACAAACACCGAGAATTCGTTGGATTGAAGGAACATTCTAAAGGATATTTATATGCTGAAACTTTAGGCGGTACAATGATTGTTGCCTTATTTATCCTGACTGTTACGGCGATGATGGGGACATTAATTATTCAATGGCGAAGCGCTAAAATATCACAAGTAATAGTGCCCATTGCTATTACAGCAATGGAACAGAGTAAATATAATTATCAACAATTTGGAGAACCGGGCGAACTTCCTAAGGTAAAGGAGCCATATAGATTAGTTAGGGCAATAAATTCTAAGCATGTGCATAATATGGATGTTAAGGAGTTAGAGGTAGCAGGATATTATGGAAATCAAGAAATACTTCATTTCTCAACGTATATTTGGCAGGGAATACCGGCTACTAATAAAGAGAGGTAATTCCGGATTTTTATTGGGTGAATTGTTAATTAGTACTACTGTTATTTGTATTGCCATGGGGGCCTTATTAAGCTTAATGTTAGTCTCTTTGCAATGGGCACAACGATGGCAAATAGAAAATGAGGTTTTATTAGAAAGTATGACGATACGATTAACAATAGTTAACTTTACTAAACGTGCAGATAAGACTGTTACGGTTGGTCGTACAGGCCAATATATTCTATATGATGGTGTACGTTGGTTCGGTATTGAGGGCACAGAAGCTAGGCGTGTCTTAAGTGATGGTCAAAAACAAGCATTATCCTCACCTACCATTAGTCCGTCTTGGGGGAGGCTCATAGTGACACCCCTTATAGGGGGAAAATCATTTGAACAATTTTTACCAAAAAGTCCTATACACATGAATTGGCAAGTCGAAGTAAAGGGAACACCTAATACAATGAATGCTAATCAATATAAGATAGGGACGGATATTACGGTACTTCCTAATTTAGACTATTTTCAATATTCGCCGACAAGGAGTTGATATATTGAAGTGTCCTTTTAAGTTTAAAAACAAGCCCTGGTACTATGGGCGAAGAAAGAACAAATGCGCTAAGTCTAACAATATAGGTGGTTTTTTCACATATATGGCACTTATTATAGGGACAATATTACTCTTATTTTGGTCGGCATTGAGTGATGAAATGAATATTATCGTAGGGATTACTCATGATGAAGTAGCATTAACTGCTATGAATTATAAAGCAGAGGGTATCATTGGTTGCTTGTTACGAGAATACAGTGAGAAAGGTGATTTGATGCCTACACTTCAGGAAACAATATATGAAAATGACGATAATTATACAGCGTCATATATATTAAACAGACAGGCAAGTAATAATGAATTTAAGGTTCGATATCGTAATCGTATTACAGGGCAAATCGTACAATATTTAGTAGTTTTTAGGGAAGACCCAGGGCCGTGGCCAAAAAATATTAATGTAGATTTAGTAAGTTTTTTTAACAGGCTGTTAATGAAGGGATGGTTAGCGAATGAAATCAGAATTTATAGGGGTTGCGATGGGAGAGGCGCAAACAATTGCTATTAGTATGGCGAAGACTAAGAAGGGGATAATAATTCAAGATGCAATTGTTGAAAAACGCCAAGATTCGTTAATGAATGATTGTAAGCACTTGGTAAGCAAATATTCCCTGGAAGATAAACCTATAGGTATAACAGCTCTTGGTGAACGTCAGGATAAAGTTATGATTATTCCACCATTATCACGTCTGGAGATTAATCAGATGCTACATTGGTCGGTTCCTGAATTTGTCACATGGCCGGAAGATAGTTATTATTTTGATTTTGTAGCTATAAATTTACCAAATCAAGTTAGGTCTTCCGGGAATGATAAATTAGTATACGTAGTAGCATTAAAAAAAGAGCATATTAATGAATTGGCAACCGGTGTTTTAAAGAGTGGTGGAAACCTAAAAATTATAGATTATGCACCGGGACCGATAGCACATAGATTTGTTGAAAAAGAAGGCGCTGTAATCGGCATTATACATGAGGATATATTGGAATTAACAGCTTGGTATAACTTTGTATGTATTTGTAATCATAAAATTCCGCTTGATTCGGTTGATATAATGAAAGAATTGGAAGATTTAGAGGTAGATTTATTCAGTTATGGTATAAGTGGAATTTCCGGATTTTATTTATACGGGGATATACATGGCAATCTATCGGACGATGATTGTGAAGCTGCTTATGAGAAGTATGGTAAGCTTACTGCTATTCCTTTTGAAGAAACAAAAGAAGTAGCGAAAATGGAAAAGGTGATGTTTGAAAAATCAGATCCTTTTTTTGTGGGGATATGGCGACTGGTCTGGCATATCGAGGCATACAAAAAATGAGAAATTAACAACCACGCGTTGAATGATATTTGAATCATTAATAGCTAAAAATATAGTTGGCAGGTGAAATGATGTGAATTTTTTGACTTGGCCGTTTCGGTGTGAACGGTACTGTAGACATCATAAAACAGCAATCATAATGATTGGAATCTTAGCCTTGTTCTTAGTAATATTCCTATGGGGATTTGGGTTTTACTTATACTATGCAAGTCAGAAACTGCATGAAGATATATACGAAATGCAAGCGGTAGGCAGCGCGAATCACGAGGCAGTTCAAAAGTATGAAAAGGTTATTCAGCAACGACTGACAAAAGATTTAAAACATAGTACCGGTCAAAGTATATTATTGCACACTGTTGATTGTGCAAATTCACAGATAGTTTTGGATACCGTTAATTTTACTGATGATGGTTTTAACGTAACTGGTATATGTACAAAACCGGAGGTCGTATTGGCGTATAGTCAACGGCTCAAGGGGAGTTTGAAAGGAGTTATTGTTAATGCAAAACAAGGAATTGATGCTAATCGTAAAATCCATACATTTCAATTATCTGGAAAGTTTGAAAAGGCTAAACCTCAACCCAAAAAGGATACACCAAATAGTCGGTAGCTACATGGTACTTACAGTTTTGGGAGCTGGTATAGTTCTCTGGTTCCATCAGGAGAGAAGTGACTTATTAGCGATACAAGAACAACAGACTTTACAAAATGAAGCAGATCAAGTTGTTGTGAGCAGTCAGGCTTACGAGATGATTATGTCGACCGACAAGAAAGAAATAACTGAAGAAGCCTTAAAGGATAAACTGATGAAATATTTGTCCGGTAAAGCATTAACAATTACAGCGATGGAAGAAACGGAGAATAAGAAGGGTAAGAGCTTATCTGTAGAAGTAACAGGAAATTTACGAGATTATTTCACATTGGTTGAAGAATTGAATGGAGATAGTCCCGAACTGCAAATAGAGCCTAAACAACTGAATAAACAAAACAATCAACTTCACATTCAGTTTGATATTATTTCTTAACCTAAAGCCGTGACTTTTGTCATGGCTTTTTTATTATGTCTCTCACCCCAAACCTAAACATTTTCTTAATTCCTTAAATCCTATTCGTTTTATACTTTTACTAAATGCTGTGATGTAGTAGAATAGAATCAAATGGGTATCGTACATAATGAGAACGGAGTAACAGGTAATTGTTCGTTGTGATTATGTATGACACAATCTGTAATAGGCGGGATTAAGTAATGAAACGAAATATAATTTTAATCGGTACTATGGGGAGCGGCAAAAGTCATTTGGGACGCAATTTAGCGGAAGCCAAAGGTTGGCAGTTCGTTGATACGGATCGACTTTTGGAACGGCGCTATAATTTGCCCATAGCCGAAGTGTATGAGAAGCTGGGCGAGAAGCTCTTTCGTTCGGCGGAACGTGAAATTTTAAAGAAAGTTTGCATGTATCATGAGTGTATTATTTCCGTAGGTGGTAATTTTCCCCTTGATGTACGGACGGTACGATATTTACAGCGGTATGCGTATATTATCGGTATTCGGGCTTCCGAGTATCGCATCGTGAAGCGGGTGAATCGTCGTATTGGTAAACGGCCGACCATGGATTATGATGATGTGGCGGGCTTTGTAGAAACGATGATGCAACGCTGGAAACCGGTGTATAAGAAGTGTGATTGTGTCATAGATACGACGTATGGTCGCACTGAAAATTTAATTGATTCAATCCACGAAACGTTAGCACGTGAAGGTGTGGAGTTCAAAAAAACGACGTCCTATGGGGGTAGAGCAACATGAAAAATATTGCGATTCTAACGAGCGGCGGTGATGCGCCGGGCATGAATGCGGCGGTGCGTGCCTTGGTTCGTAAAGGGATTTACGAAGGGTTACACGTATATGGCATTAGCCGCGGTTTTGAAGGGCTTTTAAAAAATGATTTTGAATCTTTGAATCGACGTGATGTAGGGGCTATCGTCAACCGTGGCGGCACGATGCTCAAGACGGCTCGTTGCACAAAGTTTAAGGAGCTGGAGAACCAGGAAAAAAGCGGCCCAGATTCTTCGGGACCGCGAAATTGATGCTCTCGTTGTTATCGGCGGTGACGGCTCTATGGCGGGTGCCATGGCGCTTGCCAAACAGGGGATTCCCACAATTACGATTCCCGGCACTATCGATAACGATATGTGCGGCACGGAATATACCATTGGTTTTGACACGGCCCTTAATACGGTCGTTGATGCGGTCAGCAAGATTCGTGATACCACGACGGCTCATGATCGGGTAGCCATCGTCGAAGTTATGGGGCGCAGTGCCGGTCATTTGGCGGTGCGTGCCGGTCTTGCGTGCGGCGCCGAAATGGTGCTTATTCCCGAAAAGCCTATGAGTCTTGATGAAGTGTGCGATCAGCTTCGCATTTCCCATAATGCAGGTAAAACGAACAGCATCATCATGGTGGCGGAAGGGGCATACCACAGTTTTGAAGTGTGCGGCTATATTAATAAGCACCTCAATATTTCCCCGAGTGTTACTGTTCTTGGCTATTTGCAACGTGGTGGCTCGCCATCCGCTCGTGATGCGGCCATGGCGGCACTCATGAGTGAAAAAGCGATTGATGCTCTCCTCGAAGGTAAGAGTAATTGTTTGACCGCTGTTTTAAACGGCAAGATTGAAATGGTGCCGTATGAAGAAGCGTGCACACGTTGTTATCCTATCAGTGAATCGGAATATGAGCTGATTTCGGTATTGGCTCGATAGGTTCATTAAGCACTCATTAGTGAAACCTATAATTATTATCGATTATATATATGAGCTGAAAAGCCCTTCTTTGCCGTATAGTCGAGAAGGGCTTTTTAATTATATGAAAATTGAGAGACCTGATTATTTTGTCTTTAAGTAAAGGAGTTAAGCACATGTGGCGGACAAAGAAATTTTGGGGGATCCTCATCCTCATATTACTGGTCTTGGGTGGCGCTTTTTATTATTTCAAAACAAAAGATAACACACAAGCGACCTCGTATACGACGGGGAAAGTAGAGCGGGGGAATATTGCCTCGGTTATTACGTCCACGGGGACTATCAACCCGACAAATTATGTAGATATTTCCACTAACGTAGCCGGTATGTTGGAGCAGGTTTTGGTTAAAGAAAATGACCATGTAACGGCCGGTCAGGTGATTGCCACCATCGATGCCCGTCAATTACAGGCAACGGCGGATGATGCACGAGCTACGCTCGAAAATGCCAAAAATGATTTAGATCGTTACAGCACCTTGGTTGCGCAAGGGGCTATTCCGCAACAGACCTATGATACAGCCCTTATGAATTACCAGAAGGCGCAGGCTGCGTATGATCGGGCAGTAGCTAATTTATCCGATACGACCATTACTTCGCCGATGGACGGCACGGTTATCGGTACACCGTTAAAAGCGGGCCAGACTATCAGTACCGGTATTTCCACGCAGATGATTATCGCAACGGTTGCTGATTTGAGTAATCTTGAGATTTATTTGACCGTTGATGAAACAGATATCGGTAGTGTGAAAAAAGGCGCTCGCGTAGATTTTACGGTGGATGCTCATCCGGGTAAAACCTTTACCGGCTATGTAAGTGACATTGCTTTGGGTACCAAAGGTAACATGGGTACGACGAGCAGCAGTGTAGTGTACTATACGGTTAAGGTAGCTATTTCGCCAAGCGATGCGTCGAACTTCTTCCCGACAATGACGGCTCGTGCTACGATTTACGGCGATGAACGCACTAACGTATTGGTTGTGCCGTTGGCCGCTGTGCGTACGGATAAAGTGGGCGAATACGTGTATGTAATTAAAAACGGTAAACCGGAACGAACCAGTGTAACAACCGGTCTTACCGGTGAAACGACGATTGAAATTGCTAAAGGTCTAAATGAAGGCGATGAAATTGTTGTCAGTGGTGATGTAGGTTCTTCGTCGTCCAAACAGAGTAACTCCGGCGGGCCTATGTTCTAGGAGGAATGCAGATGAAACAAGCAGTCATTTCACTGGAAGGAATCACCAAGACGTATGTTAACGGTAAACTGGTAGTGCCCGTACTACACGGGATTGACCTCAATATTTATGAGGGCGAGTTTACCTCCATCATGGGTCCATCCGGATCGGGGAAATCCACGTTTATGAATATTTTGGGTTGTTTAGACAGACCGACTTCAGGTTCCTATAAATTGGACGGCGAAGAAGTGGCCACGTTGAGTGATGATGAGCTCGCCTTTGTGCGCAATAAACGAATCGGCTTCGTTTTCCAAAGTTTTAACTTGTTGCCGAAGTTAACGGCTCAAGATAATGTGGCGTTGCCTATGGTCTATGCCGGTGTTCCCAAAAAGGAACGCAAAGAGCGGGCCGCCTATCTTTTGGATTCGTTGGGGCTCGGTGAACGGCTCGACCATTTACCGGCGGAACTATCCGGTGGTCAGCGCCAGCGTGTGGCTATCGCCCGCGCTTTGGCCAACGACCCGTCCATTATTATGGCCGACGAACCGACCGGTAACTTGGATTCCAAGTCCAGTGTGGATGTAATGAATATTTTTACCAATTTATATAATGAAGGGCGTACCATTATTTTGGTTACCCATGAACCGGATATTGCTACCTTTGCAAGCCGTAATATTGTGCTGCGCGACGGTTATATCGTAGAAGATAAGCAAAATCCGAATATGGCCGGTCTTCAAACGGTACAGGCTCCTACTGAATCTGTAGCCGTGTCGCCGGCAACGGCACAAAAGGCGGTTAAGTCGGTGATACCGAAAACTGTCACGGAAAAAGTAAATACGGAACAAACGAATGAAGGGGGGACGTCTCATGTATAAAGAGGGCTTTTTGATGGCCTGGGCGTCCTTGGTGGCCAACAAGATGCGTTCGCTCCTTACCATGTTGGGGATTATTATCGGCGTAGCTGCGGTTATTGCCCTCGTATCTATCGGTTACGGGGTGCGCAGTCAAATTCAGGACTCCATCTCCAGCTTGGGCAGTAATTTGCTCATGGTGTATCCGGGCGCGCCGCGGACGCCGGGCGTTCGGCCTACGGCGGATTCGCAGAAAACGCTTAAGCTTGAAGATTATACGACCATTTCTCATTTGCAGGATATCGATATGGCGTCGCCGGTATCGGCGGGCAGTTCGTATGTGGTTATTTATACGAATAAGAACTGGACGACCAGTGTTAACGGTGTAAACAGTGATTTCCAATATATTAATAACTGGACGGTTAAATCCGGTCGTTTCATTACGGCGTCTCAGGTGGAACGGCGCGAACGTGTGGCCGTTATCGGGGCTACGGTAGCGACGAATTTATTCGGCACGGAAGACCCGGTGGGTAAGGATATTCGTATTAAAAATAATCCTTACAAGGTAATCGGCGTGCTTGAAAGTAAAGGTTCCGGCAGTTTCGGTAATGACCAGGACGATGTTATCTACATTCCGTACACTACAGGGATGGAACGTTTACAGGGCGTCGATTATTTGCGCATGATTTATATCAAAGCGAAAGACGGCGTAGATCTTGATCGTTTACAGACGGACGTGGAAAATATTTTGCGTGTACGCCATAATATTAAAAATCCGGAACTCGATGATTTTAACGTTCGTAATATGGCCACCATTATGGCGACCGTGGAAGAAACAACGGCGACTATGACCTTGTTCTTAGGTGCCGTAGCTGCCATTTCGCTGGTTGTCGGCGGTATCGGCATCATGAACATTATGCTCGTATCCGTTACGGAACGTACCCGTGAGATTGGTGTGCGTAAGGCCTTGGGGGCTACGTATCGCGTTATCGTTATGCAGTTCCTCATTGAAGCGGTGGTAATCAGTCTGGTGGGTGGTGCCATCGGAATCCTGGTGGGCATCGGGGCGTCTAAGTTGATCGGTGCTTTGACGAGCATGAAGACAGTTATCTCCATGGGACCGATTCTCTTGTCCTTCGGTTTCTCCATGGCTATCGGCCTCGTATTCGGTCTCTATCCGGCCGTAAGGCGGCTAAGTTGAATCCGATTGATGCCTTACATTATGAGTAATAGGTACAGTAAATTGTCCCTCAAAAAGACAATGTACTGATTTGCATACTGTTTATTTGATGCATTGCGCTGTAGAATAAATCACGGAAGGGAGTGTAGTCGTGAGTAAAAAACAAGGAATGCGTACGTTAGTTGATTTTTTTGACAAAATGTGTCATGAACATACCTTTGATTGGTCAAAGTATACTCGTGTAACCGGTGGTGATCCCGGTCATTTGGAAATACTGTTTGACACCGATGCAGTGAGACATGGCAATTTTATCGGCAATGTGCACGGTGGTGTCTATATGAGCCTCGCCGATACGGTTATGGGTGTATCCTGTTTTACCTTGGGTAAACGAGTGGTAACACTTGAAATGAAGGGGAATTTCATCAAAGCTGTTAAAGCCGGTGAAAAACTGCGCGCCGTAGGCAATGTGGAACACAACGGCAATCATACCATGGTCACAACCGGCCGTTTATATAATACGGTGGGCGACCTTGTGTATATGAGTACCGGCACATTCTATGTAATAGACAAGTTTGACCTGCCGGAACTTCCTTGGCGGGTATAAGGCGTAAGTTTACTTGGTTATCAGGGCTGAATGTGGTCATGACGATATGACCATGTAATGAGGCCACTTAATTGTTAAGGCGTAAATAGCTTTGACAGAATGCGTAAGAGTTGATATACTTACACATAGATTAATAAAAAACTCAGTCGTACTGGCGTTTTTCAAAGTTGCTTTTTAGGTTTGACGGATGCATTGGCATGACGAGTAGACATTACGGCGATGACAAAATCGGCGTTGCATAGGTGTTTTTCAGAGAGTGAAGCATTGGTGGGAGCTTCATAAATGCGATGCAAAGAGCCTTTCCTTTTGGAGCCATGGATTGAACAACGAGTAGATTCATCGTGAGACCGCGTTAAGGTTATTGAGTACTAATTAGGGTGGTACCGCGAATGTTATACCTTCGCCCCTTGCCGGGGCGGAGGTTTTTTGTTTTTAGGAGGTTGTGACGGATGGAAGAATTATTAAAATCCCTGAAAGCGCAAGCGGCGGAGCTTATTCAAAAAGCTACCGATTTGCAAGCTTTACAAGATGCCCGCGTTAAATATTTAGGTAAAAAGGGCGAAGTAACTGCATTGTTAAAAGGTCTCGGCAAATTATCGGCCGAAGAACGACCACGCATGGGCGCCTTGGTAAATACGGTGCGTCAGGAATTGGAAGCTATGATTGATGATGTGCAGGCCAAACTGGAAGCAGAAGTGTTGGCTGCTAAATTGGGCGCCGAAGAGATCGACATTACTTTGCCGGGCCGTGCTACTCGCCAAGGTCATGTACATCCGCTCACAGCTGTTAACGATGAAATTGAACGCTTTTTCATGAAAATGGGCTACACCGTTGCGGAAGGGCCTGAAATTGAAAGTGATTACTTCAACTTTGAATGTTTGAATTTACCGGCCGATCATCCGGCGCGCGATATGCAGGACTCCTTCTACATTACGGACTCCGTATTACTTCGTACCCACACTTCACCGGTACAGGCTCGTACGCTTCAGAGTCAGGAACCGAACAGCCCTGTACGCATGATTGCACCTGGCAAAGTATATCGTTGGGACTATGATGCCACTCACTCCCCGGTATTCCATCAGGTGGAAGGTCTCGTAGTGGATAAAGGCATTACCTTTGCCGATTTGAAAGGTACCTTGGAATTATTCTTGCGCCACATGTTCGGCGAAGAAACGAAAGTTCGTTTCCGTACCAGCTTCTTCCCGTTCACGGAACCGAGTGCGGAAGTTGATATCTCCTGCTGCATGTGCGGCGGTGAAGGCTGCCGCGTTTGCTCCCATACGGGCTGGCTCGAAATCCTCGGCTGCGGCATGGTTCATCCGAATGTGTTGACCATGAACGGCTATGACCCGAACGAAGTGCAGGGGTTTGCCTTCGGTATGGGTGTTGAACGTATTGCTATGCTCTTGTACGGCATCGGCGATTTACGTTTATTCTATGATAATGATATGCGTTTCTTGAAGCAGTTCTAGGAGGTACGACGATGAAAGCTAGTTTAACATGGATGAAGGACTATGTTCCTGTAGACACAACGAAACCGGCTCAGGAACTGGCCGATGTATTGACGCAGGCTGGAATTCCGGTAGAAGACGTTATCTCGATGGATCCCGGGTTGAAAAATATTTTTACCGGTAAAATTACAGAAATTACAAAACATCCGGATGCCGATAAATTACAGGTTTGCCAGGTTGCTTGTCTTGATGACAAAACGGGTGAAGAAATTACGAAACAAATCGTAACGGCAGCAACGAATGTGGCTGTTGGTCAGGTGGTACCGGTGGCGTACCATAAATCCCGTTTGGCTGACGGCACGGAAATTAAAAAGGGTAAACTTCGTGGTGAAGTATCTGACGGTATGTTCTGTTCCGTAGCGGAATTGGGTATTCCTAAAGATATGGTTATGCCGGGCGAAGGGGAAGGTATCTACATTTTGCCGGAAGGTACGCCAATCGGCATGGATATTCGTGATGCGGTGATGCTCAACGATACTGTCTATGAATTCGAATTGACACCGAATCGTGCAGACTGCTTCTCCATGATCGGTTTGAGCCGTGAATTTGCGGTTTTGACAAACGCGCAGAATACGGAACCGACCGTTAAAGTGAATGAAAATGGTACGGATGTCAACGATATGGTAAAAATCGGCATTGATGATGCCGAATTATGCAGTCGCTTCTTGGCGCGTGTTATCGGCAATGTTAAAGTGGGACCGTCCCCATTGTGGCTCCAGAACCGTTTGCGTAACGGCGGTATTCGCCCAATCAATAATGTGGTAGACGTAACGAACTATGTTATGCTCGAATACGGTCAACCAATGCATGCATATGATTATGATAAAGTAGCCGGTCATCAGTTGACGGCCCGCGCCGCTAAAGCCGGTGAAGCCTTAAAAACGTTGGACGGTACGGATCGTGAGTTGACCACGGATATGCTCGTTATTGCCGATGCGAACGGCCCTGTAGGGGTTGCCGGTGTTATGGGTGGTCTCGATAGTGAAGTAACCGAAGCAACGACGACGATTATTTTGGAATCGGCTGTATTTAAAGGGTCCTCCATTCGTCGCACCGCTCGTGCGCTGGGTATGCGCAGTGAAGCATCCGGCCGTTTCGAACGCGGTGTCAATGCGGAATACTCACCGGTGGCCCTTGACCGTGCGGCTCAGTTGTTGCAGGAGTTAATGGAAGATATTACCGTAGCTAAAGGTGTGGTGGATGTATATCCGGCTCTGGCTGAAGCTCGTACTGTATCTTTCACGGTGGCAGCGGTTAACAGCTACTTAGGTACCGATATTTCCGCCGAACGGATGCAGGAAATTTTGACTACCTTGTCCTTCACTTGGACACAAGATGGTGATGTAATTACCGTTGGTGTTCCGTCCTGGCGCGGCGACGTAACGGTTATGCCGGATATTGCGGAAGAAGTAGCTCGTATTTACGGTTATGATTTCATTCCGAATACAACCCCATGGGCCAACCTTAACAGTGGCACCATGAGCGATAAGAAATTGCTTACGAAAGCAATTCGTCAGACCTTGGTAACCCAGGGTCTCAGCGAAATTATTACGTTCAGCTTCATGCATACGGACAGCCTCAAGAAATTACTCATTCCGGAAACGGACAGCCGTTATCAGGCGGTACCTATTTTGAACCCGATTACGGAAGAATTCCCGGTAATGCGTACGACCTTGATTCCAAGCATGCTTGATACGGCGGCGCGCAACTTGGCACAGAAAAACCATGATTTGTGGTTGTTCGAAGCCGGTGCGGTTTACGAACCGAAAGCCTTGCCGATTACTGAACTTCCTGTTGAAAAATACCATGTAAGTGGTTTTATGATGGGCAAAACGACAGATTTGCAATGGGCTCAGCCACAGCGTGACACCGACTTCTATGATGTAAAAGGTGTGCTTGAAGCGGTTCTTAAAGAACTTCGTATTGAAGCTACGATTGAACGCTCCAAAGAAACCTATCTCCATCCGGGCGTAAGTGCTCAGTATGTTGTGGATGGTACTGTTATTGCTACTTTGGGTGAAGTGCATCCGCAAGTAATGAAAGCTTACGATTTACCGGGCAAAGCATATCTCTTTGATATCGATGTGACGGCTATCTTGGGCTTGACCCGCGGACAGCTTCGTTACCAGGGTATCAGTAAGTTCCCGGGCACCGCTCGCGACCTTGCCATCGTGGCACCTAAGACTGTATCTTCCGAAGCTATCAGCCAAGTCATTTATGAAAAAGGCGGTCAGTATTTGGAACGGGCGTTCGTATTCGACGTGTACGAAGGGGCTCACATTGAAGAAGGCCATCGCAGCTTAGCTTACAATTTATCCTTCCGCAGCAATGAAGGTACTTTGACGGATGAAGATATTCAGCCGGCAATTGACGACATTTTGGCTGCGTTAGCTGAATTGGGTTGTAAATTGCGCTAATAGGAGAGATCTATTTGACTATTGTGCCAATGCAGGTCTCAATTGGCTATTAGAGCGTCAAATGGCGCCAACAGTTGCAATTTGTTTCAATTAGTAGTAAAATACATTAACTGATTAAATAATTAATAAGCCGCTATATTGTGCGATGGCACAGTATAACGGCTTATTTTGCCATATTTTTTAAAGAATGTGATATAATTCTATATAGAAATATGGCGAATTGAGTCCTTAAGGAGGGCGTATGGAATTATTGGCACCGGCAGGCACGTCGGAAAATTTTTTAGCAGCTTTAGAAGCCGGAGCTGATGCAATTTATTTAGGCGGCAAGGCTTTTAATGCGAGAGCGAATGCAGCCAATTTTGAGATAGAAGAGTTGGCTGAAGCGGTTCGCTTGGCCCATTTGTTGGATGTGTCCGTATTTGTTACGGTGAATATATTAATCGGCGATGCCGAGTTAAACGATTTAAAAGAATATTTGCGCGAGTTGGAACGCATCAATGTAGACGCCATTATTGTGCAGGATTTGGCGTTAGCCGAACTGGCGAAACGAGTAGCACCGAAGCTTCATTTGCACGCCAGCACGCAGTTGACGGCCACTAACATGGGGACGGTACGTTTCTTGGAACGCATGGGGTTACCCGTGTTGTGTTGGCTCGTGAAATGAGTCTCGAAGAAATTAAAACGATTTGCCGCGAAGCGAAAGCGGAAATTGAAGTGTTTGTTCACGGTGCCCTTTGCGTATGTTATTCCGGTCAGTGCCTCATGAGTAGCTTCATCGGCGGCCGCAGTGGTAACCGCGGTGCCTGTGCACAACCGTGCCGTTTGCCCTATGAACTTATCAATGGCGAGGGCAAGGTCATAAATACTAGAAAACGAAGCCTATATCATGAGTCCGAAGGACCTTAATTACAGTGAGCATATGGCGGAACTTTTGGAAGCCGGTGTGGCTTCTTTCAAGGTAGAAGGGCGTATGAAAAAAGCGTCCTACGTGAAAGAGGTTATCGGCACGTATCGTCAGATTATCGATAGAGCGGGTCAAACCTTGGCTGAAGACCAAGAACATTTGACGGCGGGCTTTAACCGCGGGTTCTCCACAGCTTACTTGGAAAATCGTTCCGGCCGTGAAATGATTACCGCCGTGGCTCCCGGCAATCGGGGGAAGCGTATCGGTCCATCCGATGAAGGTCCAAAGAAAACAGTTTGGCAGAATTTACAGGAATTTGGCCGTAAGTACGATGTGCATGCGTATTTGGACGGACAGGAAGGCTCTGAGTCGACTTTGACACTCTTGATGGATGACGGCACGTCTGTTACGGTTAGCGGTGACTATGTGGTGCAACGGGCTCATAAGACGCCGACCAGTCATGAAAAAGTGTCGGAACAGATTGGCCGTTTAGGTACGACGGTGTTCCGGTTGGCTTCTTTATATATGCCGGAAGAGCCGTTTATGTGGCCATCCAGTGTGCTCAACCAGATGCGCCGTGATGCGGTTGCCCGGTTGGAAGATATATTATTGGCAAAACATACTAAGGCCATGGCTGAGGTGTTAACACGCATCGAAGGTGCCATTGCAGCTGAATTTAAGGACAGACCAAGTTATAAGAGTATGATGGTACGAGCCGGTAAAGCTACTCATAGCGTTAAGGCCGGTTCCTTGCCGATTGTTTCGGTGCAGCTTGATGAAGAATGGCAATTAAAACCGGCCATTGAAGCGGGGGCGCAGAAGATTATTTTCGGCGGTGACCGCTTACAGCGTAAGCCGTACAATTTAGATGTATATAATCGCGTGGTGACTATTTGTCGTGAGCATCAGATTCGTTGTGTATTGGCGACGCCGCGTATCGTTCGGGAAAGTGAAATCGAGGCGTATCGTCCAACCTTAGAGGCAATTATCGCGGCTAAGCCGAATGCCATCAGCATTCACTTCTTAGGTGCCTTGGAATGGCTCCAAATGATGGGCTATGAAGGGGAGGTGGAAGGTGACAGCAGCTTGCAGCTGTTTAATAAAGAAGCGGTACGTGAAGCAGCCGAATTAGGCCTTTCAAGCGTTGTTCTTTCCCAAGAAGCCACTTTACGTCAAATTGCGGCCATCATTCGTCATAGCTCTTTGCCTATAGAATGTGTTGTTCACGGGCTTACGGAGCTCATGATTTCCGAATACTGTGTTATCAGCAGTTTTGCCGGTACCGGTTGTAAAGCCAATTGTCCGGCCCCTTGTTTGAAGGACTCTTATCGCTTGCGTGACCGCCTGGGCGAGGAATTCCCACTTCGTACGGATTCCTATTGCCGCATGCATATCATGAACAGTCGCATGCTCGATATGCGCGCGTACATTCCGGATTTGGTAAAACGAGGTATTGCTATTCTTCGCATTGACGGTCGTCAGCAGTCTAAAGAATGGCTGCGTGATACGATTGGCGCTTATCGCGGTATTTTGGCACACACCTTACCGGTACCGCCTAAGAATGAGTCCTTACCGATTACACGGGGACACTATTTTAAAGGCATTTTTTAGAGATTTTTAAACATAGATTTAAATATTGCCAGGTAAAAAGCTGCCGTTTAAGCATACGGTGGCGTAGCAAGATTTTATGGCAATATATCGGGCCAAAGTAGTCAATCTTTGGCCATGTGATTACATAGGAGGGATTGTATTACCTATGAACAGTGAAAAACTGTTGGATTTTGATGTGATTCGAGAACGATTGGCCGCCGAATGCAGCTCTAAAGTAGCGAAGGAAATGGCCATGGAGTTGGAGCCCTTAACGGATCCGATTGCCATTAAAACGGCTCTCGATGAAACGGTAGAAGCGGTCAATTCGCTAAATACCGAAATCGAACAACCGATTGGCGGCACCCGCGATATTCGTGAAGCTTGTGCCAAAAGTCGTAAAGAAATTATTTTGACTCATGAAGAATTATGGGATTTATATACCACATTGAGTGCGTATAAGCGTATGTATGCATTTTTTCACAGCAAATATATGAATTATCCGCTCTTATCATTTTGGATTCAGGATATGCCTCGTCATGACGGCTTAGAACGCAAGTTTGAGCGTGTTTTTGACAAAAAAGGTAATTTAATGGATTCCGCATCGCCTAAATTGCAGCATTTACGTACTACCATTGCGCGTACGAAAGACCGCATCAAGAGTGATTTGCAGGCGATTATGCACGATCCGAACAATCAGAAATACTTTCAGGAGGCTATCGTTACGCAGCGTAATAATCGCTATGTAATTCCGGTAAAACAGGAATATCGCTACGCCTTCGAAGGTTTGATTCACGACCGTTCGGCTACCGGTGCGACACTCTATATTGAACCGATGCGCCTCGTAAATTTGAACAATGATTTGCAGGAAGCAGAATTGGCGGAAGAGGAAGAAGTTCGCCGTATTTATAGGGAATTGTCGCAGGCCGTTCGCAAAGACAGCAATACCTTGATGGACGCCTGTGAACGAGTGTCCCATGTGGAATTCGTGTACGGTAAAGCTAATCTGGCGATAAAGATGAAGGCGGTTCCGGCCGAACTTAGCGGGGCACGGGAAGTAAAACTCTTAAATGCGCGTCATCCGTTGATTCCGGCCAATGTGGTAGTGCCCACGACGATTACGTTGGGGACGGCCTATCGAATTCTGCTCATTACGGGCTCCAATACAGGTGGTAAAACTGTAGCCATGAAGACGTTAGGTCTTTTGAGCCTCATGAATCAGGCCGGTTTATTTATTCCGGCCGAAACAGGCTCTATTTTGCCGATTTTTAACAATATTTATGCCGATATCGGTGATGAGCAGAGTATTGAAGCCAGCCTCAGTACCTTCTCCGCTCATATGACGCAGGTTGTAAAAATTTTAAAAGTAGCCGGTGCCAAAGATTTGGTGCTCCTTGACGAATTGGGGTCCGGTACGGATCCGGAAGAAGGGAGCGCCTTGGCGGTGGCTCTCTTGGAATATTTCCGTAAGCGTGGACCGCTCATGATGGTGAGTACCCACTATAATGAATTGAAACGCTATGCGTACCATACGGATGGTATTGAAAACGGACATGTGGAATTCGACGAACGCACATTGCGTCCGACCTATCGACTTCATATCGGTGTGGCCGGCAGCAGTCATGCCTTGAGTATTGCCGCTCGTCTCGGGGTGCCTCGTGAAGTTATCGACTATGCCAAACAGGCTCACGAAGGTTCCGCTAATCGCGATATGGAAGCGGTACTCAGTGATTTGAACGAACAATTGCGTCGCAATCAGGAGCGGGAACGGGCACTCAAGAAGGAACTTGATGAAGCACGGCGCATGCGCACTCAGGCTGAGCGTGAAAAGAAACAGGTTAATGATCGCCGTAAACAGATTTTGGCAAAAGCTCAAAATGAAGCGCAGCAGCTTAAACAGTCCATTCGTGTCGAAGGGGAACAGATTATTAAAGAGTTGAAATCTCAGTTTTCAGAAACGGATAAGGGCAAACGGCAAGATGCCATTACGAAAGCGCGTAAAGATATATCCGGTGTTAATGTGCCTGAATTGGAACAGGAACGTCGTACGCCGGTGAATGTAAAAGAGTTGAAAGAAGGACAGACTGTATTCGTGGTATCCTTAAATGCAGTCGGTACGGTAGCAGCCGTGCAGGGTAAGCGTATCCAAGTAAGTGTTAACGGCTTAACAGCCAATGTAAAAGCCACCGATTTGGCCGTAGCAAGCCGCGAAGAAACCAATAATTTACGCCGCAAGGAAACGGCGGTTCAACCAAAACCGCGTAAACGCGCCGGCGGTTCAGCCGTGGAACGTCAGAAACATGCGACTACGGAGCTTAATGTTATCGGACAGACAGTGGATGAAGCCAATCAGAATGTGAGTCACTTTATCGACCAGGCATTGATGGCGGGTATCTCGCCGGTTCGCATCGTTCACGGCAAGGGCACGGGTGCTTTAAGAGCCGGTATTCATCAGTATTTGAAGACATTGCCGCACATCAGTCGCTATGAAATTGCCGGCTATGATGAAGGCGGGGCCGGTGCTACTTTGGTATATTTGAAGTAGCACAGTCTTACTGATACCATATGTAGCATAGTTATGCTATAATAAGCTATATGACTTATTATTCGTAATGAGAGGTGTCGTATGAGTTTACAAGGTTCGTCTCAAAATGGGCGACAAACACGACGTAGAACGACGGCGACTAAACCGCCCAAGAAGAAATCGCCAATGCGTCGATTCCTTTGGATTGTGGGTATTTTAGTATTCCTTATAATAGCCGGAGCCGGTTGCGGCTTCATTGGTGCCACCATGTCCGATTTGCCGGAAGTGGCCAATGTTAAACCGGCTGCTTCGTCGCAGATCTACGATGTGCATGGCAATTTGATTACAACTGTCCATGCTACTGAAAACCGGTTACCGGTGAAGTTATCACAGGTTCCGAAAGATTTACAAAATGCATTTATTGCCACTGAAGATAATCGTTTCTATAGTCACCATGGCGTAGACCCTATCGGGATTATGCGTGCTATTTGGGTTAATATTGCCCATGACGGTGTGGCCGAAGGCGGTAGTACTATTACGCAACAGCTGGCTCGTAATGCGTTTTTAACTCAGGATCGTACGTTAAAACGTAAGATTATGGAAGCGATGTTGGCCATTCGTATTGAGCAGTATTATACGAAACAAGAAATCCTCGAAATGTATTTGAATCAAATATATTTCGGTCAAGGTGCTTACGGTGTACAGGCAGCAGCCCATGTATACTTTGGCAAAAATGTTCAGGATTTGGATTTGGCACAATCGGCTATGCTCGCCGGCTTGCCACAAAGTCCTAACTATTATTCGCCGCTTACCAACTACAAAGCGGGTAAAGCGCGTCAGGCTGTTGTTTTGGGGCAGATGGTTAAATATGATTATATTGACCAAGCTACCGCGGATAAGGCGAAAGATGAAGACTTGGGTCTTCGTGAAAAATCCGAAGCCGCTCACAGCGATAACAATGCGTCGTACTTTATCGACTATGTTATTTCTGAAATCGCCGAAAAAATACGGCGACGATGCTGTCTATAAAGACGGTTTGAAGATTTACACAACCATTGATATGAAGGCACAGGATGCAGCGGTTCAAGCTATGCATAATTTGCCGAACTTCTATACGGATGACAAAGGCTTAACACAGCCGCAAGGTGCGTTAAATTGCGATCAATCCGCATAATGGTTACATTGTAGCCATGGTTGGTGGTCGTGGTGACGATTCCTTTAACCGTGCCGTATTGGCTGAACGTCAACCCGGTTCTGCATTTAAACCATTTGTTTACTTGGCAGCTATTCAGGACGGTATGACGCCGGGCACCGTTATGGACGATAAGAAAATTGAATTTAACGGTTGGAGTCCTAAGAACTATGAAGGTACCTATTCCGGTCAAATGACCTTGCGCTATGCCTTGCAGCATTCCGTTAATACCATTGCCGTACAGCTCGCCGATGCTGTAGGAATGCGTAAAGTTCTTAATTTGGCAAGCAGCTTAGGTATTACTACTTTAGATGACTCTAAAGATAATAACTTGGCCGCTGCGTTAGGTGGTTTGACAAATGGTGTTAAACCGATTGATATGGCCGTAGCCTATGGTACTTTGGCTAATGGCGGCGTTAAAGTTAAACCGGTGGCTATTACTAAAATCGTAGACCGCAATGGCCAGGTAGTGGAAGAGAACAGTACGGAAGAACAGCGCGTAGTAGATCCTAAATATGCCTATGTTATCACGAATATGCTTGAATCCGTAATGTCCGGCGGTACCGGTGGCGGTGCATCTATCGGGCGCCCGGCAGCCGGTAAAACAGGGACTACCGATGAATCAAAAGATGCTTGGTTTGTAGGTTATACACCTGATTTGGTAGCCGCTTTTTGGATGGGCGATGACTATGGTATTGAGACACTGGATGGTATTACCGGTGGTACCGTTCCGGCTGTTATTTGGCGTGATTTCATGTCGCAAGCTTTAAATGCTATGGAAATTCCGGCCAGTGATTTCACAGTTCCGCCGGGAGCAGCATCTATTGCTAACCAGGGCTATGCGCCGGTGGCTCCAAAGGTAGATCCGAAAGCTAAAGATAAGGACAAAGATAAAAAAGATGCTAAGGATAAGGACGATGCTACTGTAGAAAGTACTGACAATTCGGCAGAAAGCAGTTCCGACTCCGATAGCAGCAAATCCGGATCCGGCAGTTCCCGTAGTTCCGGAGGCGGTGCGTCTAAGTCCGGTAAAAGTGAATAATTAATTTTAAAGTACATATACATGCCTGTTTGGGGCATTCGAGGAGGAAGATTGATGAAGACATTGGAAGAACAGTTGCGTCTGATTAAACACGGCGTGGAGAATTTACTTCCTGAAGAAGATTTTAAGAAGAAATTGGCAAAATCCATTGCTGAAAACAAACCGTTAACGATTAAGCTGGGCCTTGACCCAACGGCACCAGATATTCATTTGGGCCATACGGTTGTTTTGCGCAAATTAAAAACCTTCCAAGATTTAGGTCATCAAATCGTAATTTTAATTGGTGATTTTACGGCTCGCATCGGTGACCCTACCGGTAAAAGTGCAACCCGTCCGCCATTGGATGAAGCGGCAGTTGCTCATAATGCGGCTACTTATAAAGAGCAAATCTTTAAAGTATTGGATGAGTCCAAAACTAAAGTGGTTTACAACAGTGAATGGCTCAGCAAATTATCCTTTGAAGATGTTTTGAAACTGGCTGCTAAATATACAGTAGCGCGTATGTTAGAACGCGATGATTTCCAAAAACGTTACAGCGAAGGTCGTGCTATCGGTGTTCATGAATTCATGTACCCCTTGATGCAGGGTTACGACTCTGTTGCTTTACATGCAGACATTGAATTTGGCGGTACGGACCAAACTTTCAACTTGCTAATGGGTCGCCATTTACAGGAAGAATATGGTCAGGAGCCTCAAACTATCATTACTATGCCTATTTTGGAAGGCCTTGACGGTGTTCAGAAAATGAGTAAATCCTTGGGCAACTACATCGGCATCAGCGAACCGGCTACGGAAATGTACGGTAAAGCCATGTCCATTCCTGACGAGCTCATGATGCGTTACTTCATGCTCGTTACGGATATGTCCATCGAAGATCAGGAAGAATTGGCAAAAGCCTTAGAAAACGGCACAGCTCATCCGCGCGACACGAAAATGAAATTGGCTCATACCATTGTGCGCTTGTATCATGGTGAAGAAGCAGCTAATGAAGCACAAGAACAGTTTATCCGCGTTTTCCAAAAACACGATTTACCGACTGATATTCCTGAATACGCGATGGCAAAACCAACCGAACCTGTATATGTGCCACAGCTTTTGACCGATGCAGGTCTTACTGCCTCGAACAGTGAAGCCCGTCGCTCCATTAAAGCCGGTGCTTTCAAAATTAACGGTGAAAAATGTTCCGATGAAAATATCGAACTCGCTGAAGACATGGTTCTTCAGGTGGGTAAACGTAAATTTATCAAAATCAAATTTAACTAATAGTGCCGTTAAGCGATATTACATTTACTATTAAATGTATCTGTAGTTAAATGCATCTGCACTTAAATTTATCTGCAGTTAAATGTGTTGCACTAATTGACGCGGTTATGTCAATACGTCAACAAGCTATTACAAATAGTTAAGTTAAAGAGCAATCCTCAGCGAATGTGAGCATTCCTAAAGGGTTGCTCTTTTCTTTTGCCTAGCGTTTATATGTGATACACTAGCTTCTGTATATTCTATATAGTGCATCAGAATTTGAAAAAATGATTGACACACAATTAAATGTGTTATACTATTTATGTAGTTGATGTATTTCTTTTATTCAGGAGGTTTCATATAATGAATCGTGAAAATGCATATGTACTTTGGTTTGACGAATTAAAACGTGAAGATGTGGCGTTAGTAGGTGGTAAATCATCGTCCTTAGGGGAAATGACGTCCTCTACCAATGTGCCGGTACCGTATGGTTTTGCTACCACGGCTCATGGCTATCGGTTCTTTATGGAGCAAACCGGTTTAGAAGATAAAATTAAAGCAGAACTTGATAAATTAGATGATGTGGAAAACTCCGCATTACTTCGTGAAATTTGTGCGAATATCCGTAAATTAATTTGCGATGCGGAAATGCCTAAAGAGTTGGCTGATGCTATTGAAAAAGCTTACGCTGAACTCGGTGAAAAAGTTAAAGAAGAAAATCCGTTTGTAGCGGTTCGTTCCAGTGCTACCGCCGAAGACTTACCGGATGCCAGCTTTGCTGGCCAACAAGATACCTACTTAAACGTACGCGGTGCGGACGTTATCATTCAGAAAGTTAAAGAATGCTACGCCTCTACGTTTACCGACCGTGCTACTTACTATCGTGTAAAACAAGGTTTTGACCATATGACGGTTGCTTTGAGTGCGGCCATTCAGATGATGGTATTCTCCAAAGCGGCAGGCGTTATGTTTACCGTTGACCTCGTTACAGGCAATGATGAAAGCATCTTGATTGAAGGCTCTTGGGGTCTTGGCGAATATGTAGTACAAGGTACGGTTACACCGGATAACTTTACGGTCAACAAAAAGATATGAAGATTGTTAACCGTATGATTAATGATAAAAATATCGCCTTAGTTCGTAATCCGGACGGCGATTGTGCTGAAATTGTAATTCCTGAAGAAAAAGCAAAAACTCAGGTTATTACAGATGAACAGGTTTTAGAATTAGCAACTTATGCCAAAGCCATCGAAAAACATTATGGCTGCTACATGGATATGGAATGGGGCGTAGACGAACGGGACAACAAGATTTGGATTTTGCAAGCTCGTCCGGAAACTGTATGGTCCCGCAAGAATAAAGAAGTGAAGCCGGTTGAAAAAGCAACAGATGCACCGACTACCACAACTCGTGAAATCGTAGTTAAAGGCTTACCGGCCAGTCCCGGTAAAGCTGCCGGCAAAGCTCATGTAATCCTTGATCCGGCCGATATCGACAGCTTCAAGAAGGGGAAATCCTCGTAACGACTATGACGGCTCCTGACTGGGTACCGGCTATGAAAAAGGCAAAAGCTATCGTTACGGACGCCGGTGGTATGACTTGTCATGCTTCTATCGTAAGTCGTGAATTAGGCATTCCTTGTATCGTTGGCACGAAGAGTCGCAGTGAAGAAGCAACGCACCGTATCAGTGACGGTCAGTTAATTACGGTTGATGCCACTAATGGTATCGTGTATGACGGTATGCTTGAAGATGCGGTTAAACCGAAAGAAGAAGCTTCGGCACAAGTAGTAAGCGAATACATCCCGGTAACAGGCACTAAAGTATACATGAACTTGGGTGATCCTGATTTAGCTGAAAAATACGGCGTACTTCCATGCGACGGCATTGGTCTTATGCGTGAAGAATTTATTTGGACTACCTTCATTCATGAACATCCGTTACATTTAATTGAAACCGGCCGCAGTCAATTTGCCATTGATACATTGGCTGAAGGTATGCGCAAAGTTTGTCAGGCTTTGGCGCCTCGTCAGGTTGTACTTCGCCTCAGCGATTTCAAATCCAGCGAATACCGTGACCTTAAGGGCGGCGACAAACATGAACCGCATGAATCCAGTGCTTTACTCGGCTGGCGCGGTGCTTCCCGCTACTATGATCCTAAATACGCACCGGCTTTCCAATTGGAATTGCAGGCCATTAAAAAAGTGCGTGAAGAATATGGTTTTAAAAACTTGCAGGTTATGATTCCATTCTGCCGTACGGTACAGGAAGCTGCTGAAGTTACCCGTGTTATGGCTGAAAACGGTTTAGCTCGCAGTGCGGACTTCAAAATCTGGCTCATGGCTGAAATTCCTTCCAACATTATCTTGGCTGATCAATTTAACCAATATGTTGATGGTTATTCCATCGGTTCTAACGACTTGACGATGTTAATCCTCGGTTGTGACCGTGATAATGAAACAGTTCAACACATTTATGATGAACGCAATTTGGCTGTTCGCCGTGCTATTCATCACTTAATCGAAGTAGCTCACCGCGATGGCAAAACAGTATCCATCTGTGGTCAGGCTCCGAGCGTATACCCTGAATTCTGTGAATTCTTGGTGCGCAGCGGTATCGATTCTATTTCGGTAAATCCTGATGCGGTAAAAGCTACTAAAAAAATGGTGGCTCAATTGGAACAACGTATTATGCTTGACGCTGTGACCGGTCGTGGCCGGAATCTTGGCAATGAATTAGAGTGGTAATACTACTGTGTAATGCGACAGGAGGCTACATGTAGCCTCCTGTTTTATAAAAGTATAAAAGGAGGGGCTGTTTTGCAATTAACTAAACGGCAAGACCAAATTGTACATATTGTAAAAGAAGAAGGCCCGATTACGGGGAAAGCCATTGCCGCTAAATTAGATTTAACCCGTTCTGCCTTGCGATCTGATTTGACCGTTTTGACCATGATGGGCCTCTTAGATGCACGGCCTAAGGTAGGGTATTATTATGTCGGTCAGCAAGGTGTGAGCCCTATTGCCAATGAAATTCGGCAATTTACGGTAGGTCAGGTGATGGCGCAGGCCGTAGCTGTAACGGCGGATACGAATCTGTATGATACGATTGTTACCATGTTTACCGAAGATGTGGGGACCGTCCTTATTTGTGATGACGGCTACTTATTGGGGCTTGTATCTCGTAAGGACTTATTGCGAGCCGCCATCGGTCAAAATGATCCGAAGACGATGCCGATTTCCATGATTATGACACCCGTGAGCAAGATGATTTCCTGCACCGCCGAAGACAGTGTGGTAGAAGCGGCACAGCGTATGATTGATTATGAAGTGGACTGTCTGCCCGTTGTGGAACGGGGAGAAGATGACGGCCGTCGTCGATACAAAGTGTTGGGCCGTATTTCTAAAACGACCGTAACTAAATTATTTTTAGATTGCGGTGTAAAGTAATATTGCACATTGTGATTAGACATATTAAAATAAAAAGTGAAATGAGTTCGCTTAATAGATTTAATTGAGGTGTGGCATGGAGAACAATAAAGTTATTTTTGCAATTTCCGACTCTTTGGGCGAAACGGCCGAGTCCGTAGCACGTGCGACGGCGAGCCAATTCGACAAGGAGAATATAGATATTATTCGCATTCCCTATATCAGTCAGGAAAGCCAGATTGATGATGTAATTAGTGAGGCCGCGAAGGAACAAAGTATTATTTGTCACACGATTGTATCGCCTACATTACGTCAATATTTGCATAAAGAAGCTGAAAACATGGGGATTCAGGCCGTTGATATTATGGGACCTGTTCTTGATGCAGTGGGCACCATTGCTGATACAAAACCTCGTTTGACGGCCGGTATGATTCATAAGTTGGACCAAGAATATTTAAAAGGTGGAGGCCATTGAATTTGCCGTAAAATATGATGATGGTAAAAATCCGTCTGGGTTTGAGAAGGCCGATATTGTTATTATCGGTGTTTCCCGTACCAGTAAAACGCCGTTATCTATGTTCTTAGCTTATAAAAAATCAAAGCCGCCAACTTGCCGTTGGTGCCGGAAGTGCCATTGCCGGAAGAATTATTCAAAATACCGCCTAAAAAGGTAGTAGGTCTTATCATCGATCCATACAAATTAATAATATTCGCAGTGAACGTTTACGCACTATGGGCCTTGACGGTGAAGCCAATTATGCCAATATTGCTCGTATTGAAGAAGAATTGGCCTATGCAAGGGCTGTTATGCGCCGCGTTCATTGTCCTATCCTTGATGTGTCCAATAAATCTATCGAAGAAACGGCTTCGTTTGTAATGCAGATTATTGAGCGCAATAAGCAACAGGAAGCGAGTCGCTAAAACAATACGGCATTGACGTTTGATTACGTTATGCCGTATTATTGCATTAAGTAAAACTTATTAAAAGTGAGCTATATTAAAAAGAACTGCGATAATGGATGCGTAGTTGGCTCATAGCCCGGTGGAGGGTAAATATGGCAACAGGAGGCTATATGACAATCCGAGAAGAAATTGAAGCGAGAGAAGAAGTAATTTTATCCCCTTATGCAGCAAAGAGTAAGTTTGCGGTCCGTGATCGTGAAGAGAAACCGGATTATTTGCGTACGGCATTTCAGCGTGACCGCGATAGAATTATTCACAGCAAATGTTTTCGTCGTTTGAAGCATAAGACACAGGTGTATATTGCACCGGGGGATCACTATCGCACTCGGATGACACATACCTTGGAAGTTGGTCAAATCGGCCGAACCATTGCGCGGGCGCTGCGTCTTAACGAAGATTTGGTTGAAGCCATTGCCATGGGCCATGATGTGGGTCATACGCCGTTTGGCCATGTGGGGGAATATGCACTGCGCGATATGGTGGGGGCATTTTAACCATAATGAGCAGAGTCTTAGGACTTTGGAAGTTCTTGAAAAAGATGGCCTCGGGCTCAATTTAACAAAGGAAGTGCGCGATGGTATTTTGGGGCATACGGGCACGCACATACCGCTTACTTTGGAAGGTCAGATTATTCGGATTAGCGATAGAATAGCTTACTTGTGTCATGATTTTGATGATGCCCAGCGTGCGGGCATGTTATCCTCTAACGATTTGCCGGAATCGGTGCGCTCTGTTTTGGGCACAACGCCATCCCAGATGATTACGACTATGGTTATGGATATGGTACGAGAATCCATGGATAAACCGGAAATTCATATGTCGAAGGAAGTGGAATACGTAATGCATGAGTTTCGCCGTTTTATGTTTGAGGCGGTATATCGGGCTCCTTCTTTAATCCCGGACCGCAATCGGGCAGCTCATGTGGTGAAATATTTGTTTTTGTATTATTTGGATAATCCGGAACTTTTACGCCATGAAGTGGTAAGACAGGGTGTGGATCCGAATAGAATTATTACGCTGACGGATATCGTGGACTATGTGGCGGGGTTGACGGATCAGTTTGTGATAAAGTTGTTTAAGGAGATATATATTCCCAAAATCTGGGATCCGGCCAATTAGATGCGCGACTTTTAAAAGGGACCTTCTCTTAGAGTACTAGTTTTCAACAAAAAAATATATCCTCACGCAAACTGGCGAGTCAAGCTCGAAAAGTTTGCTTAGAGGATATTATTTTTTGTTTTGAAATTATCATAGTGCCTAGAGAGAAGGTCCCTTTTCAGTGTCAGCGCAGTCTAATTTGGCCGGCGGGGAGGTAGTGGGAATATATGTCTCCTTAAACATGGGGGAGGTCTGATTTAGAGTAATAAGCAATGTGTGTAGTTGTGGTAGAGGAATAAGCGATGTGTGTAAGAAGGGAAAAAGTTAAATAAGTGAAATAAGCAACAGATATAAGAAAAGAGGCTTTTTTATATAATGATCTGTGAGTTTGCTATAAGTGTAGTGTTAAGTCCATTGCAGATTCACATATAGTAGCGTATAATAAAAATAAGATTAAGGAGGTGTGTTTATGGAACAATTATTGCGATTTCAACGCATTTTTTGTGCTGGAATGTTTAATTGTTTGAACCAATAAAAGCGCGCCGCATGAAAAATGATAGGATATTAAACAAGACAAATGAAGAAGCTTTACATGGAGATTGGATAACCGTAGGTTCTGACGTATCAAATGCGATGGTAGAGTATAGAAAAGAGTGTCAGAGAAATTTCTGAAACTAAGAATAATTGGCAAGATGAAAGTGATAATAAGGCTATAGAACCTGAAGTTGTTTTGGATAAATCGTCCAATAATAATAGCACTATTCAACAGCATATATCTTTTAGACAAGGTCCATTGCCGAGTCCGGAAGAATTTAGAAAATATGAAGAGATTTGCCCGGGAGCTGCAGATAGAATTCTTAAGATGGCTGAAGAACAAGGAGCCCATCGTAGAGAGTTGGAGAAAATTGTAGTAAAATCTGACTCTAGAGATAGTCTATGGGGATTGATTTTTGCGTTTGTTTTTGCGATGACAGCAGTTTTTTATGGTGCTAATTTAATTTTATCTGACCATTCTGTTGCGGGTACCATATTTGGCGGTGTTGGCCTAATTGCAGTAGTAAATGCTTTTATTAAGGGTAGAAATAATGTAGCCGATGGTGAATCGACTAAGGAAAAAATTAAAATTTTGAGTTTGTTAATTGAATATAGGCTTATAGGACAAAAAGTGTGTGTGGCTTTTTTAGTTAATCCCAATAAATTGGAAATTCCGTGGACATATGAAACTCATTCCAGACGATGGCATCGCCCCATTGCGGTAAGATATTATCAGGA
>ENA-OQJN01000160-OQJN01000160.1-human-gut-metagenome-genome-assembly--contig:-NODE-160-length-33384-cov-3.577893_pt1 | contig 33384 bp, 30 predicted proteins | sample MGYA00242610_ERZ504777 | MGnify/ENA primary metagenome ERZ504777 (study PRJEB26092, sample SAMD00036350) | human gut metagenome | host: Homo sapiens | study: EMG produced TPA metagenomics assembly of... | reverse complement strand
AGAACCAAAACTTTGTGGGATAAAAGACTGGATGAAGGATGAAGAAACAAGATATATAGTGTTATTATATAAGACAGATAAGTTTGAAGGAATAGTTACTTCGTCTGAAGAAGGGGATGTATTCTGGCTGACATTAGATGAAATGAAGCAGAGAAAACTTGCTTATGGAATGGATAAGATGTTGGAAGTATTTTTAAATGACAATATTAGTGAGTATTCTTTTTGAAGAAAATGGCAAATGGATAGAAGAGTTGAAATAGTTTAAATAAATGCAAAGGAGTTTTAAGTGGATATTTTATTTAAGAATGATCATTTTGTGTTTTCATACAGAGTTGGCGGTATATTGAGTGGGAATAATATCAAGTGTTATTGTACAACACCCATTATCCTGTAATGTGTAAATTTAAGCAGTTGCAGGAGGCTTTGCTGTACAAATATTTATATTTTGATATCAAAACCGTAGGTGACTTAAAAAACGCCGCTAATTTCTGCGCCGTTTTTATTATATGCTGAACCTCCAATATGTACAGCGTTTTTTGCAAGACCTGCATATCCACGCATAATGACAGATACGCTGTTAAAGGAAAAATCTGTGAATAAATTTTGTCTGTTAATGCTGACAGATTTATGATACAATGGTGCTGTTAGTTTGAATTGAAAAGTGGGTAGAAATATAAAAAATGAGGAAACTGAATTTGACAAAAGCGCTTAAAAACGCATTACCGTATGTATTAACGCTTATACTTGTCGGTATAATGACTTTTGTTGCGGAAATATTGGGCGAGGGGGAGATAATCTTTCCTGAAATAACGGCACTTGCAATTGGTTATATGGTTACACAAAAGCAAGGTTGGAAAGTCAATGACAGCCGAATGATTGCGTTAATTGCGATTTGCGCTGTTGCGGGTGTGCTGACAGTCCGATACATAAAAGTCGGGCTTTATCTTGAAATATTGATTGCATTTGTATTTGCACAAATTCTCTTTATGCTTTCGGGGACAACATTTGCACCGATGATTTCGGCAATTGTGTTGCCCGTTATGATGCAGACCGAGAGCTTTATATACCCGATTGCCGCATTTTTGCTGACAATTGCGGTTGTATCATTCCGCAGATTTCTTTTGAAAGTTAAAATAAGAGATAAAGAGGATTTTCAGTCGATAAAACTGCATACAAAGAGTGATGTGATTGACACAGCCGTAAGAATAATCTGCGTTGCCGTTGTGGGATTTTTCGCAATTTGGTCGGGCTTTAAATTTGCAATTGCACCGCCGTTGCTTGTGGCGTTTACGGAATTTTCCCGTCCGAAAAATAAGGCTCGCAACAAGCCGATAAAGACGGTTTTGCTGATAACAGTCTGTGCATTTGTCGGAGCGGTTTCAAGATATGTGCTGAATATGACTCTCGGATTGCCGTTGACAGTTGCCGCATTGACAGCCACGGCGATAGTGCTTATAATTGTTTACTGCACAAAAATTTATATTCCGCCTGCCGGAGCATTGACAATTTTGAGTATGATTATTCCGAGTGAAAGCGTACTTTTGTACCCGTTGCAGATACTTGTCGGAACTGCGGTAATAATGCTGATTTCACGGCTTTTGTTTATGAAACGGCAAAATTAAAATAATCTTAATTAAGTTATATTATTCTATAGAGGAAATTAAATGGATATATTTATTACAATTTTAGTTACATTTTTTGCAGGAATGGGCGCAGGTCTCGGAACAGGTTTTGCAGGAATGAGTGCGGCGGCTGTAATAAGTCCGATGCTCATAACTTTTCTTAATATGGATCCGTATATGGCAGTCGGAATCGCACTTTCGTCCGATGTTTTGGCGAGTGCAGTTTCGGCTTATACATACCATAAAAATAAAAATCTCGATGTCAGAAACGGTTTGATTATGATGGCGAGTGTGCTTGCGTTTACGATTGTCGGCAGTTATGTTGCAAGCATTGTTCCATCAGCTACAATGGGCGGATTTTCCGTGTTTATGACATTTTTGCTCGGCATAAAATTTATCATCCGTCCCGTTATGACAACTAAAGAAGCTATGCTCGGTGTGTCTGCAAAAAAGAGGGCAATCCAGTCTGTAATCTGTGGAATGTTAATCGGCTTTATCTGCGGATTTATAGGTGCGGGCGGAGGAATGATGATGCTTTTGATTTTGACGACCGTGCTGAACTATGAATTGAAAACCGCTGTCGGCACAAGCGTATTCATTATGACATTCACCGCCCTGACAGGCGCAGCTTCGCACTTTATGATTGGTGGCACACCCGATTGGTTTGTGTTCATTCTCTGCATAGCGTTCACCCTTATATGGGCGAGAATTGCCGCCGTCTTTTGCAAACAAAGCTAAGCCCAAAACCCTAAACCGTGCAACAGGCATTGTCCTCGTGGTGTTAGGTGTTGTTATTATGGGATTTAAGCTTTTAGCAAAATAAAAATTGACAGTTTAAAATTCAGGTCGGGCAATAGATTTGTAAAATGCAAAATTTCTATTGCCCGATTTTTCAACGGTTATGTTGGGGCTAATCGAGTAGGGTGAAACGAGTGCTTGCTTTGAACAATATTCAGGGGGAAGTATGCTTTTTTACAATTGCATTATTATTTCGCAAAAAACAAAGGAGCTGTGAAGAACGAAGTCTTAAACTTCATTTCTTCACAGCTCCTTAAATTTTTGTGTCAGATGTGCTGTACTCAGCTTATTCCCATAAGCTCCATAACTTCAATAAGTTGTTTTCCAGCATTATCGGAGGTCACAACTTTGCTTTCTGTTATGACACGACCGACCGATTTGCCTTTATGAATTAATCGTGAAACCATTTTGTCCATCCGATGACTGCCGACAAGGAGTCGGAAGGCATATCTTCAAAGAACTTTTCAAAATCCTTCATCGCTCTGCCCTTTCCGACCCATAAGATATCTCCCTGCTTCAAATCCATCACGCAGGTTGCGTAACTCAGCTAGTGGGCAGACTACTTTTAAAACTATAGCTTTTGAGTAGGGGTGCAAAATGAATCTTTAGTTATTATAATTCATTAACAGAATTATAATCTCCCGACTTAATCTATCCTTTGTGGAGTTATAATTATAATTTATCATAGCATACAATCGTTTGATAACGATAATAATTATAAACTTTTAGGTTTTGCACATGAGTTGCGAACTTTTATTGGACAAGGCAGATAGACACGCATAGGAGAATAATAATCGGTGTTTTTAGGTTTCATCAGATTCAAAATAAATCTAATGCCGTAAATGCCCATTGCATATACAGGTGCGTTTACCGTAGTGAGCGGAGGGTTTGTATATCCCGAAAGCTCCGTGTTATCAAATCCCATAACAGAAATATCCTCAGGAATTTTGTAACCGTTTTCTTGCAGAGCTCTCATTGCACCGATTGCAATATGATCACTTGCCGCAAAAATAGCTGTGGGGAGATTCCCTTTGCTGATCATTTCTGACATCATTTTATAACCGGATGATGTTGAAAATTTGTCCTGTATAATAAACCCATCATATTTAATGTTTAGTTCATCGCAAATGTCTGTGAAAGTGTTGAGTCGTTTATCAGGAAATATCGTTCCGTCCTCAAGCTGTTCAATGCCTCCGATAAAGCCAACTGTTCTATGGCCTAAATCATATAGATATTTAATTGCATCGGACACTGCCTGACGAAAGTCGAGCGATACAGATGTGATTTCAATATTCTCAACGGTCATATCAAGAAAAACAATTTTATTATTCAATGAATGCAGTAATTTTATTTCTTGTTTACTAAACTTTCCGAGGCAGATTATGCCATCAACATCACAGAGTACATTCCGATAGTCATTGTCTGTTTTAAATGTTCGTACAATACTTATATTATTTTTTGAACAGTAGTCCTCGATACCCTGTCTCATCAAAAAGTAATAATTATCTTCAATTTTCCTGTTTTGGAAGAGAACCATTGTAGAATTCCAATGCGACATGAAGGTGCTGATATAACCCTTTTTTTCTTTACATAATTAAGTTCTTTAGCTGCTGCAAATATTTTTTGCTTCGTTTCAAGCGAGGTGCTGAGGGTAGTGTCGTTATTAAGCACTCTTGAAACAGTAGCTACTGATACATTTGCCTTTTTGGCAACATCTCTGATTGTAGCCAATTGAATCACCTCACTACCATTATAGTGAAATATTACTAAAAAATCAAGTTGTGTTTAGTGAAAAACAGAGAAAGAAAAAATGTTTACCAAAAACTATTGACAGTTTACGAAACAAAACATATAATTTAGTTAACATAAAAACAAAAGAAACATTATTATTAAATAATAACGAAATCTTTTGTGCAGGTTGTCACGGCGTTTCATTTAAAATTAAAAGGAGGAAAAATTATGAAACAGACATCATCACAACCAAGACTTGATGGCAAAATCCCGGGTAGAATCAAATACACCTTTGCTTTAGGTGCCCTCGGCAAAGATATGATTTATGGTATGATTGCCACATTTTCAATGATTTATTTCACAGACATCATCAAGGTAAACCCGGTATTTATCGGCGTAATGTTCTTCGTTGCAAAGTTATGGGATGCCTTTAATGATTTGTTTATGGGTATGATTGTTGATAACACACGCAGCAGATGGGGTAAATTTATTCCATGGCTTGTAATAGGTACGCTGGTTAATTCAATTGTATTTGTGTTTTATTCACAGACTTCCACCTCGATGGCGTTGGACTTTGCGTATTTGCAACAGCAGCTTACATACTCTGGGGTATGACTTACACAATTATGGATATTCCTTATTGGTCAATTATTCCTAACCTCACTTCAAATCCTGAGGAGAGAGAAAAAGTTTCGGTACTTCCGAGAATTTTTGCAAGTATCGGTCAGTCACTTGTTATTGCAGGCTTTGGTGTTCAAATTATTGAGGCTCTCAGCGGCGGTACAACAAATCAGGCAGGTTATCACAGATTTGCAATCATAATTGCAATTGTATTTATTCTTACAATCGGTATTACAGTAATCAATCTTCCGAAAAAGAGAGATGATTCTGTTCCGGAAAAGAAAGTTAAGTTTAAAGATATTTTCTCAATCATCGGCAAGAACGATCAACTTCGTTGGGCGGTAACTCTTATCTTCCTTTACAACATCGGCATTCAGTGCATTATGGGTGTTGCTACATATTATTTCAAATATGTTTGCGGCAACGCAGGAATGATGTCATCATTTATGATCAGCGCATCAATCGCAGAGGTTGTAGGTCTTATCGTATTTCCTAAGGTTACAAAATTTCTTTCAAGAAAAACTTCGTTCCTTCTTGCGTGTCTTTTACCTGCATTTGGTCTTGTAATGCTTTTGTTCGTAGGTATTTTTGCTCCGCACAATGTTGTGCTCACATCAATCTCAGGTGTTATTGTAAAACTTGGTACAGGTCTTGAACTTGGTTGTGCAACAGTATTCCTTGCAGATGTTGTTGATTACGGTGAATTTAAGCTTGGAACAAGAAATGAAGGCGTTGTATTCTCACTCCAGACGCTTATCGTAAAATTCACAGCAGCTCTTACAGCACTCGGTATTGGTGCTGCACTTGGAAGCACACAGTATATTCCGGGACAGGAACAGTCATTCGCAACAGTAGCATCAATCAGTACACTTATGTGCATTGTTCCTGCAGTTTGTATGCTTATTGCTTATGTTGTTTACAGAAAGAAATATAAACTCAATGACGGTATGATGAAGAAGGTTATAAACACAATCAGTGCAAGAAGAGAAGGCAAGATTGATATGACACAACAGCTTGATGAAAGCGGTAACACAGAGCCTTCTATGTTCCTTCCTACAGTTGCGGAAAAGGCAGGTAAATAAAATGATTGATACTAAAACAGCAATTGAAAAAATTACAAATGGCGAATTTGATAATCTTTTCACTGATATATATATAGATTCATCAATGATTGATTATCAGAAAAAAAGATATGTTCATGCAATTGAGCAGTATGAAACAATTTTTTGCCCTGATAAAGTAGCAATATTCAGTGCTCCCGGCAGAAGTGAGGTTTGCGGTAATCATACAGATCACCAGCATGGAATGGTGCTTGCAACATCCATTAATCTTGATACTATTGCTGTGTCGGCCAAGAATAACAATGATGTTGTAAGATTTGTTTCTGACGGTTATGATATGATTACTCTCGATATAAATGACCTCGAAGTTAATGATGATGAGGCAGGCACAACAGTCAGCCTCATCAGAGGTGTTCTTCGTGGACTTAAGGATCATGGATACAAAATTGGTGGATTCAATGCTTATGCAACAAGTGATGTACTTGTTGGTGCAGGACTTTCATCGTCAGCAGCTTTTGAAGTAGTTGTCGGAACTATTATTTCCGGTTTATATAATGATATGAAAATAAATTCAGTTGAGATTGCTCAGATTTCTCAGTATGCTGAAAATGTATTTTTCAAAAAGCCGTGCGGACTTATGGATCAAATGGCTTGTTCAGTCGGAGGAATGGTTAACATTGACTTTAAAGATCCGACAAAGCCAATTGTTAAGAAAGTACCTACCGAATTTGAAAAATATGATTACAGTCTTTGTATTGTTGACACAAAGGGCGATCATGTTGATCTTACAGATGATTATGCTATGATTCCCTCGGAAATGAAAAAGGTTGCAAATTTTCTCGGAGAAGATTATCTGAGAGATTGTGATTCAAACGAATTTTTATATTCGCCTTGACGAAATTCGTGAGGCTGTTGGCGACAGACCGGTACTTCGTGCAATTCATTTCTTTAATGAGGAGCATAACGTTAAAAATGCCGTTTCGTCACTTGAAAACGGTAAGTTTGTTGAATTCCTTGATGCAATCAGAAAATCCGGTAATTCATCGTTTAAGTATCTTCAGAATGTATATACAACAAGAGATATTCAACATCAGAACATCTCGGTAGCCCTTGCACTCAGCGAAAGCCTTCTTCGCAATTACGGCGTGTGCCGTGTTCACGGCGGTGGATTTGCAGGTACAATTCAGGCGTTTGTCAAAAATGATTTTGTAGGTAATTACAAAGAATTTATAAATAAAATTTTCGGAGAAAACTCATGCCATGTTCTCAAAGTGAGAAAATACGGCGGAATAAAAGTAATGTAATTATGTAGGTTTTGTTTTTATTAAGGAGGACAAAATGAAAATTCTTGTTTTAGGCGGTGCCGGATATATCGGTTCGCATACAGTTTACAGACTTATTGAAAGCGGTAATGAGGTTGTTGTATTCGATAACCTTGAAACAGGTCATATCGAGGCGGTTCATCCCAAAGCAAAATTTTATAAAGGTGATCTCAGAAACAGAAGTGAAATTGACAGCGTTTTTGATAAAGAAAAAGGTATTGATGCTGTAATTCATTTTGCAGCCAATTCACTTGTCGGTGAAAGTATGACTAACCCTCTCAAATATTATGATAATAACCTCAACGGCACAAAGGTTTTGCTTCAGTCAATGGTTGCTCACGGAATTGATAAGATTGTATTTTCATCAACAGCGGCAACATACGGTGAGCCTGAGAGAACTCCTATTCTTGAAACCGATCCGACAAATCCGACAAACTGCTACGGAGAAACAAAAAAATCCATGGAGAGAATGTTCTATTGGGTTGAAAAAGCACATGGTTTAAGATATGTTTCTCTCAGATATTTCAATGCATGCGGAGCACATATCAGCGGAAAAATCGGTGAGGCACATAATCCTGAAACCCACCTTATTCCGATTATTCTTCAAGCGGCACAGGGTACCCGTGACCACATAAGTATTTTTGGTACTGATTATCCCACATCTGACGGAACTTGTATTCGTGATTATATCCATGTCACTGACCTTGCACAGGCTCATATTCTTGCAGTTGAATATCTTATGAAGGGCGGTAAAAGTGATATATTCAATCTTGGCAACGGTGTAGGTTTTTCAGTTCGTGAGGTAATTGAAAAAGCAAAGGAGGTTACACAGAAAGATATTAAGGTTGTTGAAGAAAGCAGAAGAAGCGGCGATCCTGCTGTATTGATTGCATCAAGCGATAAGGCGAAAACTGTACTTGGCTGGAAACCTGAGTATGATGATCTGGGAACAATTATTAAAACAGCGTGGAAATGGCATTCAACACATCCCAACGGCTATAGTAAGTGAGGCGGTATTTATGAAGAACAGCGTTTACGGCTTAATATTAAGACTTGTTTCATACGGAATCAATACGGGACTTATTGAAAAAGAGGATATAATCTACACGCAAAATAGGCTTTTGTCGTTGTTCCATATGGATGAACCCGATGACAGTTGTACTTGCCTTACAGCAGATAACGAGGATACTCTTGAAGAAATTTTGTCGGGACTTCTTGATTATGCATACGAAAAAGGAATCATTCCCGAAAATACAGTAACATATCGCGACTTATTTGATGTGAAACTTATGGCTTCACTTGTTAAGCGACCGTCAGAAGTAATAAGAGAATTTTGGCAGAATTATAGCTGTTCTCCTAAACTTGCAACCGATAGCTACTATAAATTCAGCTGCGATACCGATTATATAAGAAGATATCGTATTAAAAAAGACTTAAAGTGGAAAACATCAACCGAATACGGTGATATTGATATCACGGTAAATCTTTCAAAGCCTGAAAAGGATCCGAAAGCTATTGCAGCGGCAAAACTTCAAAAACAGTCGGGCTATCCGAAATGTTTGCTTTGTAAGGAAAATGAAGGATATGCCGGAAGAGTAAATCATCCTGCAAGAGATAATCACAGAATTATTCCGCTCACCATTGACGGAGATAACTGGTTTATGCAATATTCTCCGTATGTTTATTACAATGAACATTGTATTGTATTTAACGGTGAGCATACACCAATGGTAATCAATGATTCCACATTCAGAAAACTGTTTGATTTTATTTCACAGTTTCCGCATTATATAATCGGTTCGAATGCTGATTTGCCGATTGTAGGCGGTTCAATACTTACACATGAACATTTTCAGGGTGGCAGATACAGCTTTGCACTTAATAGGGCAGAGGTTGAAAGAAAGTTTATTGTTAACGGCTTTGATGATGTGGAGTGCGGAATTGTAAAGTGGCCTATGTCAGTTGTAAGATTGACAGGTAAAAACAAGGACAGCATTATTTCATTATCTTCTCATATTCTAAAGAGTTGGAGAGCGTACACGGACGCAAATGTTGGCATTTTTGCCGAAACAGACGGTGAAATTCACAACACTATTACTCCGATTGCTTTTACAAAGGATGGAAAATTTGTTATTGACCTCGTTCTCAGAAATAATATCACAAGTGAAGAGCATCCTCTGGGAGTATTTCATCCTCATGCGAATTTGCATCATATTAAAAAAGAAAATATCGGCCTTATTGAAGTTATGGGACTTGCAGTATTGCCCTCAAGGCTTAAAGATGAAATGGCTATTTTAAAGGATGCTATTCTTAATCACAAGGATGTAAGTGAAATTCCGAAAATCAGCAAACATTCCGAGTGGGTAAATGAATTTGTTTCGCAGTATGATGAAATTAATGAAAATAATATTGATTCAATAATTCAAAATGAGATAGGAAAGGTGTTTCTTAATGTTCTTTTGGATGCAGGTGTATTCAAAAGAACTCCTGAAGGACAAAAGGCTTTTGATAAATTTATAAAGACGCTGTAGTAAAGGAAGTGCTAAAATGTCAAAGGTAAGGGTAGTGAATTTTGAACCTACATCCAAAGGTGAAACCACTCATCTTTATACAATAGAAAATAACAGCGGAGCAAGCGTGACATTATGTGATTTAGGCGCAAGTGTCGTTTCGATAAAAGTTCCCGACAAAAACGGTAGTATTAGAGATGTAGTTCTCGGCTATGAGCACATTGACGGTTATGAATTTGACGGAACATACTTCGGTGCTACTGTCGGAAGATGTTGCGGAAGAATTGCTTACGGCAAGTTTACTCTTAACGGAGAAGATTATCAGCTCCCTGTAAACAATGGGAGTAACCATCTACACGGCGGATTTAACAGCTTTAGCCGCAAAGTGTGGCTTGCGGTAGTTGATGATAAAGTTCCAAATACAGTTCTATTTATGCTTGATAGTCCCGACGGTGATGAGGGCTATCCCGGAAATATGAAAGTCTTTGTACGCTACACTTTTGATGATGAAAATGTACTTACGATAAAATGGTCGGCAGTTTCCGACAAAGACACAATATGTAATCTGACCAATCATTCATATTTCAATCTTAACGGGCATAAAAGCGGTAAAGTTACAGAAAATCACAAGCTGAAAATAAATGCAAATTTCTTCATACCGATAAATTCAAACCTCAATCCCACAGGAGAGATAACTCCCGTTAAGAATACATCGTTTGATTTTACCGAATCCAAGTTAATTGGAAATGGTATTGACAGAAATAACGAGCAGATTGGTTTTGCAAACGGTATTGATCATATGTTTGTGCTGAATCATTCTGATGAAGAATTTGTGCTTGCAGCTGAAGCTGAGGGCATTGATAGCGGAATCACATTAAAATGCTATACTTCTCAAAAAGGTGTTCATGTATATACAGCAAATTATGTCGATGTTTTGTCCAATATGGGAAAGGATTCAGCAACATACGGAGAAAATCCAGCGTTTTGTCTTGAAACCCAGGGCTTTCCCGATGCTGTAAATCACAAGAATTTTCCTACGACAATATTAAAAGCAAGCGAAAACTATACACAAACTACGAAGTATATTTTTGGTATAAACAAATAAAATAAGCTAATTTCTAACTCCTTTTAAAAATAAAATCTCTCTAAAATCAAGGACCGCCTATTTTTCTTGGGTGGTCCTTGATTTTTAATCTATGAGGATGTTTCATGTTTTACAGTATTACACCGTCTTAAACATATTCTGTTTTAGCGGTTATGTGCAATTCTGCCTGAAAATCGCCCTGTTCTGTTTGCACCGTAAAACCGGAACATTCCTCTTGCACGGCTGTTTTTACAAACTACATTTTTTATTGCCTGTGTATTTCTTAGCGCTGTTTTTGCTTTTATATTAAAATACGCTTAGGATGGATTTTTTTACCCTCCGCATCAAATTCAAAATTTTCATTACCCCAACTTTTAAAAAAATAATCACTTTCCCCTAGCAAATGTACAGAGATAACGGCGGTAATAACTTGCTGACTGATAAAATTGATAGTAACTTCTTAAATGATCGACTGTTTAAGAGTGTATTGAAAAACATTTTAATATTTGTTAGAATTTAAGTGGTGATGAGAATATGTTAAAGATTGCAGTAGTAGATGATGAAATTGTATTTGTTGAAAGTCTGATTAACAAAATAACAGCGGTATGTGAAAAGCTTAATTTGAAATTTAAAATTGACAAATACTCAAACGGATTTGATATACTTGAAAATTACAGCAAGTATCATCTGATTTTTCTTGATATTGAAATGCCGTCAATTGACGGTATTGCTACAGCCAAGCGGATAAATGAATTGAAAGGTTCAGCTGAAATACCTTTTATTGTTTATGTCACAAGTCACGATGAGCTTGTGTTTGATGCTTTAAAAAGTTTTCCTTATTCATTTATAAGAAAAGTAAAATTGAATCTGATTTGTACGAATGTATTAATCGTATAAATAACTCTTTTGAAGAATTACATAAAACTATAGTATTGCATACCGAAAGAAAAGATATTCCGATTGTTATTGGTGATATTATTTATCTTGAAAAATTAAAAATTATGTTGTGTATCATACTCGAAATCAAGAATATAAGGTCAGAAGTGATATGAATACAGAATTTAAAATATCGCAGAATATGGCTTTATAAGACCGCATATTGGTTATGCTGTAAACAATAAGTATGTTGAATATATTTCTACGGATTGTATTTTATTGCAAAATAATATTAACATTCCTCTCAATAAAAAATACAGAGATGATTTAAAGAAAAAATATTTCAAATGGTTGGGGGATATAAATGTTTAATTATGGTTTTGAATTAGCGGTTAAATTTAATACAGTAAGAGCAAATAATTGTGATTGGTTGGTAAAAAGAGTATGCTGGATATTATTATTGAAATAGTGACTGATTTATTTCAGCCGCTGATGTTTTGTGGATTTTTATATCTATTTATGGAGAAACCCGATAACAGAAAAAGAAATGTAATTTGCTTTTTACTGTTCAGTACAGTAATGTTTGGCATTTTGTTGTATTCATCTCTTGTAGAATACTATATGATAATAAATGATTTAATGTTTTTGGCAGTACTGGAAATTTACTCCCTATTATGTTTGCGTGGCAATATTTTTAGCAGAATATTTATGCCTTTGATTGCCTTTTTGATTAACACAGTGATAAGTTTTGCTTTCAGTTATTTTTTAAGCTTTTTTACAGGATATACACACTACGAATTGGTAACTGAACCTACGATTTACAGATATATTTGTATAGTGGTTATCAATTTGACTGATGTATTAGTTTTTTCAATGCTTGTAAAATTTAGAAATCATAAAGTCAATTTAAGAAAAATAACAGATGTTATAGCTTTTATTATCCTTCCTGTTATAGTTTTGTTAATCGTTTACTGCACTTTTTACATTATGGCAATCACGAAATATGAGGCTAATATAATGGTGTATCTTTCTGTAATATGCCTGTGTATGATTACTGTTACTGCAATAGTATGGTATGCGGTATCAAGAATAAGCAGGGAAAATGAAGCAAGTACAAAACTTTTGCTTATGGAACAGCAAATCAATCTTTATGAACATAACATTTTACAAAGCAATGTGCAAATTGAAAAAAATTTCAAGGATAAAACATGATATGAAGAACAATCTCTTGTGTATTGATAATCTTATTTCAAACACTCAATTAGATGAAGCACATAAAATATGCCAAAATTTGACCGATAAATATTCTTCAATCGGTTCTGTGGTAAATACTGAAATTACTTATTAAATGCCGTTTTGAATGTTGAAATTGAAAAGCAAGGAGCAATGAAATATCGGTCAAATTAAGCATTGCAAATGATATGAAAATGTTTAGTAACGGTTCAGATATGATTTCGATAATAGGAAATATTTTTGATAACGCTATTTCGTATCTGTCTGAAAATAAATTGAGAATAAAGAATTATTTCAGTACAGAGCATAAAGGCGATTATTCTGTTATTAAATACAAAAATAAAATTATTGATTCCGTATTGTCTAAAAATCCTTTGTTGCATACTGATAAGGCAGATAAGAAAAATCACGGCAAGGGAATTTCTATAGTAAAAAGTATTGCCAAAAAGTATGGGGAAGATGTGATTATTTCGGAGAAGAATAATGAATTTATAGTTTCGGTAATTTTAGATAACCGAATTTTTTACCTAAAAACTCACTATTTTTACCTGATTAAAATCAAACATTCTAAAAAATGCTATTCTTTCTTTAAGGCGTTATGCCAAGAAAAAGGATAGCATTTTTGTTTTGTATTGAATTTTATGTTTTAGCCGTATTTGCGTTAATTCCGTTATTATACTTTGGTTTTGTGTTGCAGAAATTTGAAACTTTTATTATCAAAAATTTAAATAAGGTTTAAAGCTAATAAGGTTTGAAGCTGCTTCCGTAAATAAGAATTATAGAGTGCAATTTTTGTCGATTTTTTTTACAGTTTTTGCACAATTGAAGTTTACAGTGCTGTTTTGAGATATGATTTAACAAAGTAAAAGGGAAAAGCAAGCCGTAATGTTTAATATAAATCAAAAATTAAGGAGAGTTGAATTTTGAAAAAGGGTAGAAATTTGCGTAGCGTTAATACTGACAGAGGGGTGAATTTGCAATTCAAGCTTCTGTCGGCAATCGGAATTATCATTATAGTTTCCGGACATTGTTATCATGGCGGAATGGAACTTGCTTATAACTGGTTTCCGCCGTATTCGTATAATTTGGCACTGTTTGTATTTATATCGGGATATTTTTATAAAACCGATTATGAAGAAAATATCGGAAAATACATATGGAAACGAACAAAACGGCTTCTTATTCCTGCGTATCTGTGGAATATATTTTACGGTGGTGTGGTTGCATTTCTCGGTTTGTTTGGATTTACTATAGGTGCAAAGCCTGATTTGTACAACCTGTTTATTATGCCGTTTGTTGACGGTGAGGCTTTTCAATATAACCTCGGTTCATGGTTTGTGTATCCGCTGTTTTTGGTTTGCATAATAAATGTGCTGTTCAGAAAATTTTTGAAACTGATTCATCTTGACAATGAATTTATAGTTTTGATAGTGTATCTCGCAATCGGAATGATAGGAATTAACACTGCAATAGAAAATCCGACTGCAATTAACGGTATAGTGAAACTTTTTGTCAGAACAATGTTTTTTCTGCCGTGTTATGAATTCGGTCGCTTTTATAAAGCTGTGCTTGAAAAGAAAGACACTCTCAATAATGTTGCGTACTTTGCAATTATATTTGCTGTACAGCTGATACTTTTAACTTTTTGCAAAGATTTGGAGTACACTCCGTCGTCATTTACTAAATTCAACAACGGTTTTATAATTCCGTATATCTCGTCAATCACAGCAATTGCATTTTGGCTGAGAGTTTCAAGATTGCTTGTACCTGCCATAGGAAACAGCAAGCTTGTAAGGCTTATAGCTGACAACACATACGGAATTATGGTAAATCAGCTTGTAGGTTTTATGTGCCTAAAATTTGTATTCTACGGATTAAGCCTCATTACTTCAGGCTCATTGTTTGGTGACTTTAATGTTGCATCATTTAAATCAAGTATATGGTACTACTATCTCCCAAACGGTTTGCAACAGTGGGCTTTTGTATATCTTATATTTGGTCTGTTTGTACCGATATTGTTTAGCGTTATTTTAAATAAAATCTGTCATATTGCACAAAAATATATTGTGAAATTTTGTAACAAATAATATCTAAAAATCATTGCGTTTATATATTTGATATGTTAAAATTGTCTTACAAGATAGATAAATTGATTAATAAATGTAATTACAATACCAAAGCTATAAAGCTATATTGTAAACATAAAATATAGGAAACTGCTTAATTTTAAATTACAGAAGTAGCGAATTGATTTAAGAATATAAATTTAATTTTAAAACTTATTTCAGTATGTTGTGTTTAAATGACAGTTAAAGTATTAATATTTAAATAAAATTTTAGCAATTAAAATAAGTATGAAAGGAGGTAAGTCCAATGGATTATTTAGAGACAAAAGTATAAAAAAGATTAATGAAAATTATTTAGGAGGAAAATTTGATGAAATTAAAAAACTAATTGTATCAGTTATTGCTTCAACTTTGCTGATTTCATCGGCAATCTCAGCAAGCGCTGTTGAGAAAGTATCTACAGGTACAGTATATATGGGTGGATATGAATTATATGGTTCATTAACTGTTTATCCAATTCATGCAGAGGGTTTTACCTACTGTGAGAAGAAAGATGCCGGTAAAAGTGCTCGTACTGTTTATGCTTATTATAACAAAAGCGGTGATAGAGAAACTAAAGCTGCTGGTTCAAGTGGCTATGTTTATAATAACAGTACTGATTTATCTGTAGTTACCGGAAATGTTAATGCTTCAGTATTTTCAAGATATGCGGGTGCTGTAACATACAGTAAAGTGATTTATCCAAAGCAAACATATTATAGTTGGACATCAGATGGTACGAATAACGAGTTGCGAATGGGTTGTTATAAAAGGTAAATAAAATTAAGGCGGTATTCTGATGAAAAAATTTTTATGTTTAATTTTAGCGTTGTCAAGTATATTTGTTTTTACTTTATTTGGATGTACAAACGATAAAAGCAAGCCAATTTCACAAAACGCACTAATTGATTATTCAAACGATATGCAGATAACATATTTGTGCAGCGGTGGTGGCTCTTCGATTCCTGCAACAAAATCAGACACTGGATATTATTATATTGGTGATGACAGAATAATTATTTATATCGATAGCAAAACACAGAAAGCAACTCCGCTTTGCGCAAAACCTGATTGTATGCACAATGATCCTGATACTTGTGATGCATATGTAAATTCATCAGAAAACATATCGCAGGATTCACTATGGGGATCACTTGGAACGGCAATTCAGTATTATCAGGGTTATTTGTATATGGTTTGCGGTGAATATGATAAAAGTATGATTGAATATAATACCTATTTGATGAAAATGGATAAGGACGGAACAAACAGACAAAAAGTCACCGATTATTTTGATAGTCCATTCACAAATTGGTTTATTCATCAAGGCTACTTTTATTACACCTCGGACTCTTCTGTTCTCAGAATACCGCTCACGAACCCAAAATCAAGCCCAGAAGAGGTATACAAAGCTCAGCATTTTATCAAGGATAACGAAAATACATATTCTTCGTTCTGTGCATATAAGAATTATATTTATTTTCAGGTTGACGAGCTCGACGAAGAAGGAAACGGTATTGGCAGACAGACTATTTGCCTAAATCTTGATACAATGAAAAAATCTTTTCTTAAGATCGGCAAGAACAACGCATCTTTTTCTGCGTTTGCGGGGGACAGTATGATTATGTATTATTCCGATGGTAATGAAAAAGTGTATGTAAAGGCAGATTTAGAGGGCAATAATTGCAAAAAATATATTTTTCACAAAAAAGCAACGAAATTCAATCAATAACAGGCGATGGAACATATTACTATTTTTGATAATAGTTTTTCAAGTCGCAAATGGTTCATCAAAAGAACAGAAGATAACTGTTTGTGATGAAAACTTAAAAGAAATCGACACATTTAAATTGCCAAATATGGATACCAAAACATACAACTTTTTTGCCCCTCAGGACGAAAATTGTTTCCTATTTGAATGTTTTAACGAGAAAGATGAACGTTGCCTTGTTATGGCGGATAAAAGTCAGATTGGAACAATTGGCGGAAATACTATAAAATTCAAAGAACTGTGCAAACTCAAGTGGGCTGATGATAAAAATAACAACGATGCTGTTGCAAGGTAATTATTATGAGAATATTTTTTTGTGAACTATATAAGTTACTGTCAAAAAAGATTTTTATAATATGTCTTGTTGTCGCCTTATGTATAAATGCTTTTACATTGATATATTCATCTGCCGAAAATTATAATGACAGAACTAAGCATAATAACATAGAGTATTATAATTCTTTAATTAAAAACTGTAACTCTTCGAAAAAAGCAAGTGAATATTTAAAAAAAGAGTTGGATATTATCAATGAAAGGTTAACGGAGAATAGTACCGATAAGGATGCACTTGTTGAAAAAATGACTCTTTTGAACGACCTTATCTCACAGCAAAATTACATAAATAGATATGATGATTTCATAAATAATATGCAAATAAGGGCGGATAATCAATTGTCCTTTTCCATATTTGCAGAACCCGATAGTTTTGCTTATAATAATATACAACAAACACCCCTGGATTTTCAGCATCTAAAGGGTGTTGAGTTATATGCAGGCAACAATACATTTGCAGAAAATGCAACGCAGTTTCAAATAACAGATTATCTGATGATTGTACTTGTTGCCTTAACTTGTATATTGCTTTTTTACACAGAAAGGGAAAATGGATTGTATCCCCTAGTTCGTAGTACAAAAAACGGAAGAACATCAACAATAGTTGCAAAACTGTTTGCAGTGATAGCTGTTACTGTCGTTACAACTATCCTTTTCTACTTATCGAATATACTGATAACAGGAATATACTTTGGCTTTGGAGATATGAGCAGGTACATTCAGTCAATAGGGATCTTTATGAATTGTTCCCTAAAGATTAGTATTTTTGAATATTTAATTCTTTGGATATTAGGGAAGACCCTAACTTTGTGTGCATTTTCATTGTTGTTTTCCTTTTGTTTCACAGCTGTGAAAACTTCAGCGAAAATTTACGGAATTATTGTTGTATTTTTAGCCGTTGAAATTACTGCAAACCTTTTTATTGAGGGTGCATCGGCATTTTCATTCTTTAAATATGTAAATATTGTTTATTTCCTGTCAAACAACAACTTGTTCGGTGAGTACTTGAATGTAAATATATTTTCAAATCCTGTCAATATAATCATGGTATGGACGGTGGTTGTAACAACCTTAGCTTTGGTCGGCTTTTTTGGCAGTGTGACAGCATTTACAAAAACATCTCAAATATCGAAAAAATCTTCAATAATTTCCGCCATTGCAGAATTTCTTCAAAAACATTATAGAATTCGAGGAAGTGTAAAAATATACAGCGGAGAGGCATACAAGCATTATAAAATCTCCTTTGCAATGGTTATTCTTATAATTCTTGTGTTGTTTGCAGTATCTAATTTGAATGATGATTTATCAATTCGTTTCAACGATGCAAGCGAAAGTGCTTATTGTGACTATATGGAGGATGTTGAGGGTGTAATTGATTCCGATACAGAGAATTATCTTGCAAAGGAACAACAGTATTTTGATGACCTTGAAACTGAGCGGAATGAGATTTTTAGTGATAAAAACCTGAGTGAAACGGAGAAAAGAAATAAATCAAGTTATATAGACGCATTATTCCGGACTAAGGGTGAAGCATTTAATAGAATATTGGAACAAAAATACTATGTTCAAATTAAAGCAGAGGAAATCGACGAAGAACCTGCTTTTGTTAATGAATTGGTGTGCAAGCGATTAACAGAGGATACATACAGGGAATGGCTTTATTTTACTATTCTTATGGCGGTCATAATCTTTTGTTCATCTAACATATTTGCTTGTGAATACAAAAATTCAATGGTCAATTTAATACGCAGTAATCGTTATGGCAAAGGAAAATTGATAATGATAAAACTACTTACTGTTATGTTTACCTCGCTCTTATCCTTTACATTGGTGTACTTACCATACTTCATCAATTTTATTTCTACTTTTGGGACTAAAATTTTTGATATACCCATTGCGTTTATGTCTGATTATAATCTGCTAACTTCCTCGGTAACAGTGGGAGAATATATAGCGATTTTGTGTATAGTCCATCTTGTTGTGACATTAACTGCTACTACTGTTATATTTATGTTGTCAATGTTGCTTAAAAACAATATTATGACGATGATAGTTACCAGCGGAATTATTCTGATACCTTGTCTTGTTGCTATGGAACTTACTGACGTGAGAATGGTAACAGCTTTTCAAAATAATATTTGGCAAACTGTGGTGACAGTTATAGTAATGGTATGTTTGATTTTGACTGTGATATCAATAGTATCAGTCTTTGTTAAATTCAGCAACATAAAGTGGAGGAAGAAGATATGTCAACATTAGAAATTAGAAATATAAGCAAAACCTACAAAAAGGAGCAGTAAAGGCTCTTGATAATTTTAATGTTGTTCTTACTCCCGGAGTGTACGGTCTCTTAGGACCGAACGGTGCAGGAAAGTCAACGCTTATGAATATTATCACTGACAATCTTAATGCAGACAGCGGAGATGTTCTTTATGACGGCGAGAATATAAAAAAGCTTGGTAAGAACTATCGTTCTGTCCTTGGCTATATGCCGCAGCAACAGGGATTATATGATGATTTTACTCTCAATCGCTTTCTGTGGTATATGGCTGCATTAAAGGGATTAAAAAAGAAGGAGGCTAAGGAAAAAATAACCTCACTTCTTGATACGGTAAATCTCACTAATGCGGCACATAAAAAACTCGGCGGATTTTCGGGAGGTATGAAACAAAGAGCTTTGATTGCTCAGGCACTTTTGAATGACCCGAAAATTTTGATTCTTGATGAACCGACTGCGGGCCTTGACCCAAAAGAGAGAATTCGTATCCGCAATTTTATAAGTGAAATTGCAGAAGATAAAATCGTGCTCATTTCTACTCATGTTGTGTCCGATATCGAGTTCATTGCTAAAGAGATTATACTTCTAAAGCAGGGAAAACTTGTGTTACACGATACCTGCCAAAATCTTGTAAATGAAATTGCAAATAAGGTAGTTGAGGTGGAAATTGAAAAAGAGGAATTAAAATATTTTCAGGATAATTATCGAGTTTCAAATCTCTATCATAATGATGATAAAATCGTAGTAAGATTAGTCACAGATAATCCCCCTAGAAAATCATAAAATAACAATTGCAAACCCAACCCTTGAAGATTTGTACCTCTATATTTTTGAACAAGGAATGTGATATTAAAATTATTGCCGACAAGTAATGGCGTTCTATGCTAATACTTGTCGGTATTTTTATGCCCTTTTTACATGAAATTGTAAGGATAAAGCAGAATACAGATACAAAATAATCAGTTAACGCATAAAATAGCAATATATAATATTGTGTTAAAATTATGCGAAAAGGGGGGTGACAGCCCTATGGAGCAGTATATGCCGATAGTGTGGATAGGCTTTGCGATATTTATGTTGCTTTGCGAAGGCTTTACAACACAGCTTGTTTCAATATGGTTCGTTCTCGGCTCGGTTTGTGCAGCCATAACAACTATATTCACAAGCGACATAACAATCCAGTCGGCGGTGTTCCTTGTTGTGTCACTTGTATCGCTGATTGTGACACGACCGCTTGTAAAACGCTTTAAAAAGCGTAACAAGACAACGGGAACAAACGCAGACCGTCACATCGGTCAAGTCGGGTTTATGCTCACAGATTTAACCGATATTGACGAAACAGCACAGGCAAAAGTTGGTGCGGAAACTTGGACTGTAAAGTCTGACAAAGCACCGCTTTTAAAAGGAACAAAAGTTAAGGTTCTTGCAATAGAGGGCGTAAAGCTCATAGTAGAACCCGTATCAGCATGAGAGGTAAATAATGTTAGGACTTATTATTTTAGGAATTATCCTTTTAATTTTGCTTATAGTAATCGTAAGCAATGTAAAAGTAGTACCGCAGGCACACGCATATGTAATTGAAAGACTCGGAACATATCATGTAACTTGGTCAACTGGTTTGCATGTAAAAATTCCGTTCATCGACAAAATCTCAAAGAAAGTTTCACTAAAAGAGCAAGTAATCGACTTCCCTCCACAGCATGGAGTGAATAAAACGATACCTTCTTCTAAATCTTAAAAAGCAAGAGTATATCGAGGAATTAAGAATAATCAATAACAGTTACTTATTTAATATTTTTGCATCTGAGCCATTGGGCTCTTTTTTTATGCCTAAAATTCTTGTATACTCATTTTTCGTGTTGCAAGAATGGGTGACAAAAACGGTGGACTTCGCAAACTTCATGCTCAATCAAGTTCCTTAATATCTCCGACCTTCAGTTCAGCTATATCACGAATATTGATGTTGCACAGTGGCTTCTCGAGGTTGGTAGCTCTCTTGTGCCGTTTGTCAACAAGTTCCCCTGCAATACCGAGCTTTACAAGCTGATGACGACTAAGTTTGGAGAGGGATAAAATGCAGAAATTGCGGTGTTCGTGTCGTATCGTGAGAGGTTGACGAAAATAATCGTGTTGATTGGTGCGAAAATTAAAGGAAATATCATTGATTTTTACACGAACATCTGCTATACTATGGTCAGTACCTTTAAGGAGGACTGCTTATGTATAGAAAGATTATGGGCTTCTTGGAAGCGTGGAAAGAAAGCGAACACCGCAAGCCCCTTATTTTACAGGGCGCAAGACAGGTCGGAAAGACCTATTCCATTCTGGAGTTCGGGCGCACCCATTACGAAAATGTGGCATACTTCAACTTTGAAACTAATCCAAAGCTGAACGAAACCTTTGAGGAAAACATCAGCCCCGATTATCTCATACCTATTTTATCTCATATCGCAGGTCAGACCATCGTAACGGAAAAAACTCTGATAGTCTTTGATGAGGTGCAGCTCTGCGAAAGGGCGTTGACTTCGCTCAAATACTTTTGCGAGAACGCTCCGGATTACCACATCATCGTCGCAGGTAGCTTGCTCGGTGTTGCGGTCAACAGAGCAAAATTCTCTTTTCCCGTAGGAAAGGTCGATATGAAAACGCTTTATCCTATGGATATGGAGGAATTTATGTTGGCGCTCGGTGAGGACGATTTGGTAGAGCAGATTAAAAAGTGCTTCCAAACCGATACGCCGTTGCCGTCTGCCTTGCACGATGCCGCAATGCAGCTTTACCGTCAGTATCTTGTGGTCGGCGGTATGCCGGAGTGCGTGATGCAGTTTGCCGAAACAAAGGATTATATTCTTGTCCGCCATACGCAGGACACGATACTTGCAAGCTATCTCAATGATATGAGCAAGTATAACAACTTGAATGAAATCAAGAAAACCAGACTTGCGTACGATAACATTACCGTTCAGCTCTCAAAGAAGAATACCCGTTTCCAATATAAGCTGATTAAGAAAGGCGGACGGGCTTCTGAGTTTGAAAATGCGATTGAATGGCTCTGCCTGTCCGGTATTGTGTCACAGGTCTACAAGGTGGAGCAAATCAAAAAGCCGCTTGAAAACTACCGTGATATTGATGCGTTCAAGATTTATGTGTCCGACTTAGGATTGCTTTGTGCCAAGAAAGATTTAGCCGCCAATGATATTCTCTATATGGTAGAGGAAATTAACGACTTCAAGGGCGGTATGGCGGAAAACTATGTCAATGTGCAGCTCTCCATTAACGGCTACCACACCTATTATTGGGAGTCCGAGCGTGGGGCTGAAATTGATTTTATCATTCAGCGTGACGGTCAGCTTATTCCTATTGAGGTCAAGTCTGCCGACAACACCAGAGCAAAGAGCTTGAAGGTCTATATAGACACCTACAAGCCTGCTTATGCTATCAAGCTCTCTGCCAAAAACTTTGGTTTTGAGGATAACAAAAAAATCGTTCCTCTCTATGCCGCATTTTGTATCTGAAATCAATATTGCAACAGTAACGCTCACAGAAAATGTGGGCGTTATTTTTTGCCCCAAAACTGAACAAGAAAGGATAACGCTTAAAAATTTTTAAAAGCATTGATTTATCGCAGAATTAAGAAAAATCAATAACAATTACTTAATTAATATTTTTAACGTCTGAGCTATTGGGCTCTTTTTTATGCCTAAAATTCTTGGGAACTTATTTTTCTCGTGTTGCAAGAATGGTTAACGAAAACGGTGGAAAAATCTGGCTGAGAGATGATGAAAGTGTAATGAGAACTTAGGGGTAAATACACCTAAATTTCAAGTGAGTGCTTGATATTTTGCAAAATGATAATTTAAAATAAGAGGAAGGTTCATTTTTACATTCCTGACTAATTGTAACAGCTGAGCATTATTATAGAATTTTTTTGGTATACCATTAAAAATATCAACCAGCAAAGGTGATATGCTAAAAAATATAAAATAATTAAACTCCACTTTTTAGAGTAATGTCAACTCTATTTTAAAATCGCTCCCAGTTTATTGTATAATGTGACTTCATCCGCATTTATCAGCACAATAAAATAGCAGACGAACACTCTTTATTTTATTAATTTGCAATATTGTTCAAAGTTCAATATCAATGCTCTCAAAAATCAGCAGAAAAATTTATTAATAAGTAACGAGAATAGTGACGAAACCATAAATTGTGTTACACTTCGCTTTGTGTTGTACATAATGCCTAAAAATGCAAGTGAAATATTATCACTATTATTTTTTAAATCTTATTTATGTTTAGTTAATAATATGATATAATGAAGATATCGATAAAGTTATTGAGCAGATATTTGAATATTATCACTACTATAATATCTGCTTACAAGAGGATAAATATATCTTTAGTTAAAATAAATTGACAAATTTTTATACGATATACTTATAACAAGAAAGATAGGGTGATGTTATGAAATTAAAAGAAATACATATTAAAAACTTTCGTGGAATTAAAAATCAAAAAATTGAATCAATTGAGGATGCGCTAATTCTTATTGGAAAGAATAATGCGGGTAAAAGTGCGTTTTTAGCAGCTATAAGAACTTTGTTTGGCGACTATATACCTCAGGATAAGGATATATATTATGGTTGTGATGAATTCAAAATTGATGCCATATTAGTTTGTGATGAAGCATATATCTCTGATTACTTTTTGGATAATAAAATTGGTTTTCTCAAGATTCCTTCAACGTCAAATAATTATAAAGAAGTGCAAGATGGTACTGTATTCCAAGATATATCCTTTAATGATTTTAAAAATCAGAGAAGTGGTATTTCTCCGGATATGTTGGATGATGTAACTACAAGAGATATATTTGAACCCATATGGATAAAAGCCATTAAAAAGAAATTTGGTATTGATAATAATGAATTTAATGTATCTTTGATTTTAAAAAAAGGAGGTAAAGTGGAATACGCTCCAAAAGATATGTTGTCGTTTTTACCTGCAGTAGCGTTTATAGACGATTCTCGTAATTTTGCAGAGGAAGAAGCAGGAAAATCAAGAACGATCACTGCAAATATTTTCAACACCATATTAAGATCTGAATTGCTTGAAAACAATGATATTAGTTGTGACAATTGTAATCGAACGGATTGTGAAATTAATTGTATTAACAAAATTTATTCGAAAGCACCTCAAGACTTAAATGTAGAAGAACTCCAAAAATTAATTAACTTTAAAACAAAAAATGCTTCTTCAAGCTTTTACCAAAAGTGTATCTGAACGATTTGCTAAAAACTATCAGAGTGGATTTAAGGTTAAATATTAAGGCGACAAGTAATATCGATAAATCTTTTTCGATTATGACAAAATTATATGATCCGATGCTTAAAACTGAAATTGAACTTTCAAATGTCGGTGCAGGTGTTCGTAGTATTTACATTTTGTCTTTGTTGCAATCATACCAAGCTGTAAGTGCTAAACATACAATTTTCATTATTGAAGAACCTGAGCTTTATTTGCACCCCAACTACAAAAGTTGATGGCTAAAACCTTATCTGAAATTTCCTGCGATAATCAAGTTATATTTACATCACACTCGCCTATAATGCTGAGGGAGTTCAGCACCTCGAATATAAGAAAAGTTAAGTTTGATGAATCAAATTGCTATAGCACGGTTGAAAAAACAACTATAGATGATGTTTTGGCAGAAATAGGATATTCCAGCCAAGATATATTGAATACAGATTTTGTTATTTTTGTAGAAGGTCCAGATGATAAGAATATAATAGAACTTGTGTTGAAAAGATTTTATGATGTTGATTTGGAGAGAATATCGGTTATTGATACAAAATCATGCAACAATATTGGATTTTATGCTACACTAAGATTTTTAACAAAAACTACAATGAGTGATGATTTTATAATAATCAGAGATTCTGACACAAAAACCGAAACAGCGTTAAAAAATGATTTAATAAATCAATTGACTAATAATGTTAACAAGACTTTTGCTTTAAAAGCAGTTTCAAAAACACACTTCACCAAATTTAGTTCAATTGAGGGTTATTTATTTTCGCCTGAACTACTTGTGAAACATTGTATCTATGCAGATGAGAAACAGGTGTATGAAAAACTGAAAAATAAGTTAACTCAATACAAAAATAAATCAATTAAATATTTCAAAACACAGAACGCAAAAGATATAACTAGGATTGCGTCATTTGAAAATGATTATGATACAATGATTGCTGATCCGGCAGGAAACCTTGATTGGATAAAAACAAACATAAGAGGGCATGATTATTTTAATTCTGTTCATTCTAAAAGTATCCGTTACGAAGATTATGTCAATGAATTACCGGAATCAGTATTCAAAAATATTATAGATTTTCTTGATAACATTCCTTATTTTTTGAGCAAAAAGTTTTAACTGAAAGAGGTTATAAAATAGATAAACTAGTACTAAAAATAATAAAATTATAGTAATATGGAAATGGATGAGTGACATTTGCTACTCATCCATTTTTCATAAGACATATTATACAATTTGAATTGATTTTTATTGTAGATTGTACCGAAAATAAAATAATTTAAATAAATGCTTTGCTTTTTGAAGAAAAGTGATATATAATCACAATATAACAAAAAATATTTATCTTATTATTCTAATTGTATTTAAATTGCAAAAAGCGAGGTGATAAAAAACAATTTTTTAGTAAAAATTAAAATGAGGTGATAGTTGTAATTTAATTGCGGAAACTGAGAACAAGATTTAGATTTAAGGAGGAAAGCATGAATAAAAAATTAAAAAACTTGTTTCAGGAACATCGGTAACTTTATGTGCATTGATTGCATTTTCATTGCCAACACAAGTGTTTGCACAAAATTTGCCGATAAATACAGAAGTTAAAACTCAAACTCCGAATGAAGAACAATCTTCTGATGAATACAAAACCGGAAACATTCTTTCAGAAATCAAAGACGAGAGAGATGAATATTCAAAGCAGTTCCGTTTGGATGACGGCACTACAATGGCTGTAAGTTATAAGGAGCCTATCCATTACAAAAATGCGGCAGGAGAATGGGTTGATTATGATAACAGCTTGAAAAATGAAACCGTAAATTCAGCATCCCCTGATGAAGTTACAGAGGAATATACTAATAAAAAGAGCGATTTTAAGGTTAATTATTCTAAAAAATCCAAAGAGAACTCTATGGTTAAAATCAAGGGCGATAACCAAAAAATCAGTTGGGGATATAAGGATACAAACAAAGTAAAGTCAACTATAGTAAACAATGATGAAAAGCTGACAGGTAATGACAAATTTACAACATTAAAAAACCTTACATCTGAAATTACATACGAAAACATTTATGATGATGTAGATGTTCAGTATTTTACAACCACAACAGGTGTAAAAGAAAATATTATATTAAAGAATAAGAATGCAAGGAGCGATTTTTATATTCAATATAAATTTAATAATCTTACTGCAAAATCTGTAGATGACAAAACAGTAGAATTATTGAATTCTAAAGGTGACGCTGTGTATAAAATTGAAGCACCTTTTATGTTTGATAATGACGGCAAAACAAGTACGGACTTAACATTATCAATAACAGAACAGAAGAAAAATAAGCTTACGCTCAAAGTTTCTGCAGATAAAAAGTTCCTTTCGGATTGTAGTTATCCTGTAACTATTGATCCGCAATTTACTACAAGTCAAAACTGGCAGAAATCCCAGTGTACATATGTTGATTCATCAAAGCCGTCAACTTGTTTCGGCTATGGCAGTACCAGTGGCTATACAGGTACTGTTAATGTCGGAACATGGGGTAACGGAATGTACCGTACATATTTTAAAATGAATTCTTTGCCGACACTTAACAAAGGTGATATGGTAGTAGAAGCACATCTGAATTTACATTTGATAAATAATGATTTTTATCAGGATATGAATATCGGTGCGTATTCTCCTAACGGTTCTTGGTCACAGGATAAATTAACATGGAAAAATCAGCCGTCATACAATTCAAATGTTGTTGATTACGAAACATTTACTAAAAATGAATCAGAGGCTTGGCATAGTTGGAATGTAACTTCTTGTGTTAAGCGTTGGTATAACGGCGAAGCTAATAACGGCATTATGTTAAAATCACTTGATGAAAGTAACGAAATGCAGTGTGCTGAGTTCTATTCATCAAACTATCCATCAACATCAACTCCTCGTCCATTATTTACTATTGTTTACAGAAACAACAAAGGTCTTGAAGATTATTGGACATATTCAAGTTTTTCTGTTGGTTCAGCCGGAACAGCATATGTAAACGATTATTCAGGTAATTTGACATTTGTAACTTCTGATGCATCAACAGCAAGCGGATATGCTCCTGCGTCGGTACAGCATGTATATAACGGATATATGGCAGGAGATAAGTATTCAAAAACTACACCGTATGTCGGTCGAGGTTGGCGACTTAATATACAACAAACATTGTTACCGTCAAGTGAATATGGTTTAACAGGTACAAGTAAGGATAATTATCCATATGTATATACTGATGAAGACGGTACAGAACATTACTTTTACAAGAAAACTGAAAATGGGAAAACGAAATATCTTGATGAAGACGGCTTAAAGCTTGAACTTACTACATCAGGTAGTGGAAGTAGCAAGTATGCTATTAAAGATGAGAAAGATAATTATATTTACTTTAATACCAAAGGTCTTCTTACAAGTACAAAAGATTCCAATGGTAATAAAACGACAATAAATTATGCTTCAGACGGTACTACAATAAATTCTGTTACAGACGGAAGTAATAAGAAAATATTACTTCAGCAGACAGCAGGAAGTGATACTAAATATATTAGATATACGGTTGATCCGGCAGGAAGGAAAACTGAATTTAGAGATAGTAGCGGTCTTTTATATCAAATCAATAAACCTGACGGTAGTCAAATAAAACTTACATACGACAATGACAAAGCGTTGAAATCAATTACAGATATCGACGGATACAAAGTAGTGTTTGAGTACACAAGTACAGCATCGGGCAAGAAAGTATCTGCAATTCAGGAATACGGTAAAGACGGCACAGCAGGTCAGAAAATTACATTTGACCGTACAAAGTATAATACAACGGTTAAAAAGACATACGGTGCGGATGGAATCGCAAACACGGATGACGATTTAACTTCAACATATCAGTTTGATGAGTTCGGTAGAACAATCTCCATAAAAAACGAGACAAAAACAAGAGATTTAGGTGCGTCTGTTTATACTTACACAGACGGCGTAAAGAATTCTGCTGCAGACAATATCAAAATGTTAAATAAGGTTAACTCAAACTATTCAACAGGTTCAAATTCAGTTAATCTTATTTCAAATTCCAATATGGAAACCGATTCTTCTTGGATTAAATCGGCTTGGGGTGAATCAAATACATTTGAGAAAAAATATGACACATCACAGCATTACTTCGGCAAACAATCCCTTGCAATTTCTGTATCAAAATATGAAGGAACATCAAGAGGAAGAGTGTATCAGGATATCAGCAACACAGTTTTAGAGCCGGGAAAAACTTACACACTTTCAGGATATATAAAAACAGTCGGTGTTGTAAACGGTTCGTCTGATAATGCAGGTGCGTTTATCTGTGCTGAATCTCATAATTCTGACGGCACATTTACACCTTCATATTCTGATTTTGTAGTTGGAAATACCGATTCAGCTGTAGATAACGGTTGGCAAAGAGTTAGTACAACTTTTAAAGTGCCTGAAAATTCCAGCAAAACACGAATAAACCTTGCTTTAAAGCAGTCAACAGGTACAGTGTATTTTGATGGAATTCAGCTTGAATCCTACACAGTAGCAAATAACTACAATATGCTTGAAAATTCAGGATTTGAAAAGTATTCGTCAAACGGATTGCCAACATCATGGTATGACGGATATTCTACTTTGAATAATGCAATTGATTGTAAAAGCGAAGCACACCAACAAGGAAAATATTCTTTCCGTATAAAAGGTGAAGCCGGCAAAGTAAAAAGTATCTGTCAGAATGTAAATATTACTGGAAAAGAAGAAGATACATACATTGTCAGCGGTTGGGCATATGCAAATGCTGTTCCAAAGAATAAGGATGATACTAGGAAGTTTAAAATTTCCGTAAAAATCACTTATTCGGATAACTCAACAAAGTACAAAACACCTGCACCGTTTAATTACTCGATTTCAGGTTGGCAATACACATCTGCAGCTTTTAATTTGAGTGACGGAACAAATAAAGTAAAAACTCCTAAAACCATAACAATATATCTCAGTTATCAAAATCAGGGAAATTATGCGTATTTTGATAATATTTGTCTTGTAAAAGACAACGCAATGAGTTATACTTATGATAAAGACGGAAAAGTTATCAGTGTAGTTGATAATTCTAAAAAACAGTCAACTATGGAGTATAAAAATTCCGACTTAACAAAGAATATTGACGCCAAAGGTTATGCGTATACCTACGGTTATGACAAAGCTCATAATGTAACTAAGGCTACAAGTCAGACAGGTATGAATTATAACTACACTTACAGTACGAAAGGCTTGGCTACATCACTTGAAGTAAAGTGTGACTCTAAAGTAACAGATGTAGGTATATTAAAAAGTGAAGTTACTTATGATTCAAACGGCTTGCTTTCAAGTGCAACCGATCAGGACGGCAACAAGGTTGAGTATAAGTATGACGGTAACAAAGGTACCCTCACGCAGACAACAGATAAGCTTGACAGCAAAAATCCTGTTGTAACAGACTATACTTATGACAGCAATACCGATCAAATTAAGTCGGTTAAGCAGTCCGACAGTAATGGCAACGAGTATTCAATTGCATACTCTTATTCATCAAAATCAAAGTTACTTGAAAAAATCTCTCGTGACGGAACTGATTATTCAATTCAGTACGATGAATTTGGCAATAAGATTGATTCAAAGGTTGGTTCACAGTCGCTTGCAAGCTATTCTTACGGTGCAAACAACGGACCTATTTTAAGCTCAACATACGGTACAGGTCAAAATGTAAGTTATGCTTATGATGAATTTGGTAATGTAGAAACAAGAAAGTATAACGGCAAAACCGCATTTAACTGGTATTCCGACCGTGGCGGTAATATAATTCGTGAAAACGATTATATTAATAAACGCTTGACTGATTTTACCTATGACACAACAGGCAGACTTGTTCGTCAGACTGTTGCTGACTCATCTGTAACAGGAAGTTCCAACAAGTTATTGTTTGGTTTTGAGTACTCATATGATCTCAATAATAACATTACACAACTTGTTACAAAGACAACTGATAAAACTGTAAAGAACAAGTTCACATTTGGAAAAGATAACCTGCCTGCAACTTTCACTTTAAGCACAGGTAAAAAGGTCGATTATACTTATGACGGACTTAACCGTCTTACAAAAACATCACTGACTACTTCCACCAATACACCTATTGATACAACATACACTTACTTTGCGAGTAAGCGTGGTTCGGGTTATACAACTACAAAGTTGAAATCCGAAACTATCAACGGTGAGAAGTATGAATATAAGTATGATGCACATAGTAATATTACAGATGTTACCAAAGACGGAGTTTTACAGTATTATTACGGTTACGATATGATGAATCAGCTTGTTAGCGTAGATGACAAGCTGAACGGCAAAGTTTATAAGTATACTTATGATGCAGGCGGTAACCTTATATCCGAAACTGTTACCGATTCAAACGGTACAACAAGCAATGCGTATGAATACAACAATTTAAATTGGGGAGATGTTCTCACATCATATAACGGTCAGAATATAACCTACGATGAAATCGGCAATCCGCTTACATACCGTGACGGAATGTCAATGACATGGAAAAACGGCAGACAGCTTGCAACACTCACAAACGGTGATACAAGCATAAGCTATGGCTATGACAGTGACAGTGTTCGTACAACTAAAACCGTAAACGGAGTAAAATACACATATGCGTACCTCAATGGTCAGCTATTGTATGAAACCCGTGGCGACGCAAAGTTCTATTATTCATACGATGCAAACGGAATTTTGTATAATGTCAGATATACTCTGACTGACGGCGGTACCGAATATTCGTATTATTACACCCATAATTCCCGTGGCGATATTGTTGGAATTTATAACGGAGTGGGTGAACTCAAAGCGCACTATGAATATGACGCTTGGGGTAATGTGATTTCTATAACCGATAATAACGGAAATGCAATCACAAACCCGAACCATATCGGTAATTTGAATCCGTTCCGTTACAGAAGTTATTATCAGGACACAGAAACAGGTCTTTACTACCTGATGAGCCGTTACTATGATGCCGTAACTCACCGTTTTATCAATGCCGATGGTTATTTTCAGGCTGGTACATCTATTCTTGACGGAAATACTTTTGCATATTGCGCTAATAATCCTATTTATTCTTCTGATCCTACAGGTTCGTCTATAATCTTTGGAGCTCTTATTGGGGGGGCTACTGAGTTTTTTGGCCAAATTATATCTGGTAAAAGTATTGATGAAGTTGATTGGGGCTCAGTTTTTGTAAGTGCTGGAACGGGTGCTATACTTGGTGCAGTAGATGTTTTGGGCGTTGGAGCTGTGGCTGGTGTATTAATAAAAGGTGGTGTCAGTTTTACTGGTTCTTTTATAAAATATTCAATGCAAGGTGAAGATTTTAATTTAGCTGTTCAGCATTCTGCAGTTGATGGTTTATTAACTATGGGCTTTGCTAGTATATCAAATGTCTTTAAAACATCCAGTGGAAATCATTACAATTACAATGTTAATAACTCAAATCAAAGAGTTAATCGTTGGTCAACTTCAATTGAAAATGTGGTGGATAATTCTCGTAGTTTTAAGCCAAAAGTGTATGCTCCTTCAAAACCAAAACCTGTTCCTAAAAAACAGACACAGTGTAGGTCTTGTGGTCGCCCAATAGGAAATAAGTATTGGCAATGCAGCAGTCCGTCTTATTATTGATCAGGATTAAAAATATGAAAAATAATAAAAAATATGCGGTAATAACTTTTATAGTTGTTGGTGTTTTTTATGTAATCATGTTTATTGTGACATTGATTGAGAGAAACAGTAATAAAATTATTAGTCCAGCCGAAACAAGAGATTCGTCTATTTACATAATCATACTTGCTTGTTCACCTATTGTTTTGATGATTTGTATGTTATATAAATATATTGATCGGCACAAATACAGATTTAAATATTTTGCTGATATTAGTGACGAAGTTCTATTTTCTAAAAATAATCGAAGAGTGAACGAACATTCGGTGTTATTTCAGTTTATGGTGGGTTGTAGCAATGTATTTGTTGTTTCTTTAGATAAGAAATCAAAAATAATTATACCTGCCGTTTACACAAAGAAAAACAATAAAAATTTCTATGATAAACAGAAATGCCGAATATACTGTATTTGAACATATTGATTTTTCTGAAAGTAATTATTCAAACGAATACACTTTTATCAGAGCTTGTAAATTGCGGGATAAAAAGACAGGTGAGCAGGTTCTTTTTGTAGCAGTTCCGAATAGAGAAACGAATATTCTCGCATATTCCGATTCTGCACATAAAGCCAACAAAACCGTAACTTTCGGTAAATTCAGAATATTCTGTTTTATCGAACCTGAAAATAATTCCTATACGGATTTGCTTGTTGATTCGGAAAAAATCCATCTTGAAAAACAAAAGAAAAGGTATGTACTTTATAGGTTTGGATGAAGTTACAAAAACAAATCAAAAGTCAAAAAAAGTAATATAATTTGTTAAAAACTATCTTAAGTTACATTCAGACAAAGTATCAGTCGGAATAGGGTAGAACATTTGCGGTAAGGAGGGCTCGAAAGAGCCTCCTTGACACAAAAAGTAATGATGCTCGCAGTAATATTACCGATGTTACCAAAGACGGAGTTTTTACAGTATCATTATGGTTACGATAGTGATGAATCAGCTTGTTAGTCG
>ENA-OQJN01000158-OQJN01000158.1-human-gut-metagenome-genome-assembly--contig:-NODE-158-length-34144-cov-4.184937_pt1 | contig 34144 bp, 30 predicted proteins | sample MGYA00242610_ERZ504777 | MGnify/ENA primary metagenome ERZ504777 (study PRJEB26092, sample SAMD00036350) | human gut metagenome | host: Homo sapiens | study: EMG produced TPA metagenomics assembly of... | reverse complement strand
GTGTTACGATGTAATAAATTTTAAAAATATATTATCTGTTTCCTTGAAAATCGGCAAGGCAAACTAAAATGACAGTAAGTTTGACTGCATTTTATCTTGTTTTAACTTAATTCAAAATTACTCAACTGAATTTTTGAAATCTCAAAAAACCCAGTGTTTAAGCCACTTTTAAGGCATTTTAAGTAATTTTGGCAAAAAATAAAAGGCGGTTAAAAAACCACCTTTACTGGTGCGGGTGACAGGACTTGAACCTGCACATCGGTTGACACTAGAACCTAATGGTGACGACACCTCAGTGGATTATCTTATTTCTAATCTATTTACAATTACCGCAATTTATACAATATTCATCATTATTGAAGTAGTAATTACTTGGATTATTAGTTTTGTTTATATTCGAATTCACACAAGATGATTTAAAAAAAGCGTTGATTCCATTTTCCCTGAATTTCTCAATATATTTATAAAGAGTTTTTACTTGTGTGGCTTGGATTTTTATGTTACCATTGCAATCAAGTGTCGATAATTCTAGTGCATCGGTATTAATTAAGCAATCTTTCCCTAAACTTTTGAGTATATCATCACTTATGTATAATTTACCTATTACGCAGTATGTTATGTTGTATTCCTTAAGTAAATATATTATTTTATCTAATTCCAAATCTGTCATACCTGGTATAAATGGTTTAATAAGTACATTGCTTTCAATTCCTTGATTCTTAAATTCTTTACACGTTTTAATTCTTTCTTCTGGTGATACAGTATTAGGTTCAATTGTCTTCCATTTGTCAATAGTTGTTATAGTTGTTGAATAAAGAACTTGGTTAGTATATTGAACATATTTAGCTAATTTAGATATTAGACTTATATCTAATTTGTATTTACTCATGAATTGAATTGGATTACCTAATTTGATAAGTTCAATTATCAAATTGATAGACATATCGATAAATCTATCTGTTTGAAATATATCTCCCCAAGCACCCATAGAAATTATAGTTCCGTTTTTTCCTGCTTTAAATTCCTTATTTTCAGTAATCAAAGCTAAAATTTTCTCGATAGATAAACAGTTTAACTTCGGTGCTGTAAGATTTCGTAATTTTAGATAGCAGTATTTACATCCACCGCAGCAACCTATTACTGGACTTATAAAAACTCGCCCATCCTTAAATGATGGAACTATATAGTTTTTATTCATTGTTTTATACCTCGCTTTTTTCTGTGTTTTCCTTTTTGCTGTTTTGCCAAAGTATATCAAAATAATTTTTGTAATATTTATATCCTTCGCTATCTTTTTTAAATCTATATGTTATAGTTTGCTGACTTGTTTTATTTTGATATGGTCCAATATAGAGGTTACCATCTATAGAAAAGTAAAAATACATATGGATAATGATCATAAGTGCGTAACTCAATTTGCCCATCATATTTTTGCTCTTTTTTATTTCATCAATCCACTTAATTAATTCTTTAATCGAGTCTTTTGTAGAGCCTTCAAGTATTCCCTCAGTCTTATCAATTTCGAGTGCATATTTACTATCTGGAGAAAGCGTTAGTATCTTTATGTTTAGCCCTTTGGAAACTCTTGATTTTATTAAAGGTGTTTGTGCATCTCGGTATCCTTTTAATCCCATAGCACAGATTTCAAGTGTTTTTGCTTTTTTAATTCTTTGTTGCTTTCACTATTCATTTCAGCACGTGTTTTATATATTTCACTTAATCCCCAATATCTTAGCATATGTTTATAATTTTCTTCTCGAATTTTGGAAAAGTAATTTATAAAAGAGATTACTCCACTAGCCAAAATAGAAGTTCCTATACTTATGAATATTATTGAAATAGTATTTCCTGTTCCTATTATTACAGAAACTAAAATAAAAAATATTCCAATAAAACATACAATTATATTAGGAGAATGGAGTATTTTACTAATAATTACTTTTATGTTTTTCATACTATCACCCTGATAATCAATATTTATTCATTTTAAAATATATTTGCTATAAAATAGTTAATAAGTAATCATCTCATTAAAAATATCAATTGCAAAATGATCTGTCATTCCGGAAATGTAATCTATAATTGCTTGAATGTACAAATTTTTGTTGTCAAGTTTTCCGTAAATTTTTTCGTTGTCCAGAACAACGCTGTTGTCAATGTATTTCTCCGGGATAATTTCGCTATCACAATATTTGCATAACCATTTTGTAAATGAGTCTAATAACTTTTTTGAATATTGCAAATTTGCTTTCAACGCAGAAAAAGTGTGTTTTTCGTCATAGCATTCAAGAAGAATATTAAAAAATTTCAGTAATAATTAATTCTGCGTAATGCATAAATGGCTTAAATCTCTTATTACCATAAATATGTTCGTAATTAAAACTCTTTATTTCATTTAGCTGGTCTAAAAAAGTTTTGCTTAATGAAATCCCTTTTTCGGAGTGCTGTTTTTACATATATCAATAATCATATTATGCATTATTACAGTTGTATTCATAACATTTTCATCATTTGAGCGTGCCATTTTTAAGAGTTTGTTTTGATCTTTTTATCCAGAAAACCTAAATTGATTGCGTCTTCAATATCTCTGCCGACATATGCTATTTTATCAGATATTTTAACTACGCATCCTTCCCAGGTAGCGGGCTGATATTGCCCGGCAGAAGTAAAATCATTCAGATTGATTAATTCGTCTCGTGGACGCAACCCGTTTTCATCTAATTCTCCGCAGTGGGAAATGATACCATCACGTACAGCGTATGTAAGATCTAAATTCTTTCCGACTTTATAGTTATCTTCAAGTAATTCAATTTTATCAACAAATCTTAATCCGTTCTGTTCATGCCAAAATTTTTTATCTAAATGTTTTTCAGTTAATTTACTTATAACTTTTTCACCGTGGTGGCCAAATGGTGCATGTCCAAGATCGTGACCAATAGAAATTGCTTTTGTAAGTTCATCATTCAAGCCTAATTCTCTTGCAATAGTTGAACTAACAGAATCAACATGGTTGACATGTTCCATCCTTGTACAAATATGATCATTGTTAATATTAAAGAAAACCTGTGTTTTATGTTTTAGACGTCTGTATGCCATTGAATGAAGAATTCGTGTAAAATCTCTTGCAAAGGGACTTCTGACATCATCGGAGCGAGAATAGAGTTCGCTTGGTCTTGATGTTAACATTTCCCAATTTGGATGTTTGTTTGTTACTGCCACGGATTTAAAAACTTTTGTTGACATAATTACACCATCCTTATTGTAAAATAAACTAAATATTTCGATATATGTTTTATTATAGCACGGAATGTGTAATCTGTCGATAATAAATTCACGATACGATAATATTTTGTTTAATATATAAATTGATGAATTTATTATCCTATGATAAAGAATCTCTATTATAAACAGTCGTATTTGGCATAAAAACAAAATAGAATAAAAGCACGAAAAACTTCTATCGCCTTTCGTGCTTTATTATGTGTCAGTATTAATTTTGCCTGTATTTATAATCTCGGTATATATCCTTATACTAATGTCAACAGTCCGTTCTTAAACACATAGTCAAAAACAAACATTTTTTCACCTTTATCAAATCTGACATAGATATACTTTTGCGCTTTATCGATTTTGCTGACCGTTCCCGTTCCAAACAATTTATGTTGCACAGTATCACCGACTTTAATATCAGGAAGATTAAAATTCTCGCTTTTTTGTATAGTCATTGGCTTTGAAGTTTTTGAGTTGATGCTTTGACTGATACCATAGCTTGAAGTAACAAGGTCAGATTCTTTAATTTGTGCTTTATCTTTTGTTTGAAAATCTGAAAGTTGATTAGTTTCTACCGTAATATCAATAGCATCATCGTCATCGGTTACTTCATCAAGATTATCAGCGGACATAGTTGCCTGTTGATTATAGAATAACTGTTCATATTCTTTACGTTTGATTACAGTATCCCAACCGCCGATATCTTCGTTTTCGTGTTTGTTGATTCCTGTGTAAGAAAGGCTTGAATCCTCGTATCGCTTGAATTTGAAAATTGCGTCATTCATCAAGCTGGCATTGAAAACTCCAAGCGAGCAAAGCAGTTCAAAATCCTTGACATCAAGTCCTGTTACTTTCTTAAACAATCCCGGTTCAAGCTGAGTGATAACATCTTTGAGAGAACGCTCACGGCAGTCGGTCAGGTACATAAATATCGGAACATGGGTTGCAAATTTTATCAGCTTTTCCTGAATTTGTTTGCGCTTTGATTTAAAATCTTTTTCCTCTTCGCTGATTTCTTTCTTTTCCTTCTGAGTCAGCTTATCCTTCCCTTTTTTAGCCTTCTTAACTGCTTCAGATTTATTGATAATTGTTTCAATGTCCTGATTTAATGAGCGAAATCCCTCTATGCTCATCAAAGCCTTCATGGCCTGTTCATTAGCAAAAAGACGTTTTAGAGTATCGTTGTCAACATTTACAAGTAAAGCTGATTCCCAACGCTTTGCAAGCAAAGTTGCAGAAGTACCTGACATTGCAATATCAAGAATATCCTGTGCGCTGATTTGTTTCATAGTACTTCCGTCGTATGCAAGTACAGGCAGAAAATTAATAAACTCAGCTACTTTCTTTTCAGGATTGCTTTCATTGATATTCAGCCGACAGCTGTAGTCAGAAATCTGTCGTAATGCTCTGTCAAGCGCAAAGTCAAATACATAGCACTCGTGCTTAATAATTTCTTTTTCTCCGATCTCATTTATAATCTCCCACGGAGATTGCACCCTGAATGCCGCCTGAAAATATGTTTCGGGACTTTTTAAATTACGGAGCATAAATATTCCCGTCCACGGCCTTACTGTAACACCTGTTGTCAGCTTGCCGCAGGTTAAAGTAATTGTTTTGGTTTTAAGAGGATTGCCCATAGATTTCAGAACAGGAGCAAGAGCGTCAAGACCGATACCTGCAGATGTACCTGCGCAAAGATTGATTTTGTATTCGTGATAAAAAGTATTTTGCTTTTGCTCGAGCAGATTTTTCATTGCATAGCAGGAGGCAACATTTGGCAGAAACCAAAGAGTATGAGAGAGCACATTCAGCAGTCTTACATCTGAAAACGGCATAGGAGGACGTCTATCCTTGCCTAATTTCAGGTCAAGAAGATTTGCAGGCAGATGCTTGCCTGTCATAAGATTAAGCCAGCTTTGCACCTCGTTTTCGTACACAAATCTCGCTTCTTTGCCTTTTCCTTTTGCGGAAAAGAAAACATTTAGGTCAAATTCGTTAAATTCACCCTGCATTGCCACCTGACGGATATCCTCAGGCATTTTATAGGTGAGCATAACCATTCTCGGAAGAGCAAGATAAGGATTATCAGAGCCTTTCCAATTTTCTTTTGCGGACTGCTCATCCGAATAAGTCCAGTTGAAAATCTGTTCTTCAATGAATTCTCCGCTGTTTATGGCACGAAACGGCGTTCCCGATAAAAATAGATAATGGTCTGTTGTAATCTCAATAAAGCTTTCATTATAGGCATTGTCGGCTTCATCATTTTTGTACTTTTCCATATCGAAGTCAACATCAACCTCTTCATCAGGCTTTTCAAAGAGCTTTTTTGTGTTCTCACGCCACGCACCGTAATGATACTCGTCAAAGATAACTAAATCCCAGTTGTTGCTGTGTATAAATTCATTTTTAGGCTTGATTGCACCTGATTCAGTTGTGCCGAGCAAATCCTGAAACGAACCGAAAACAACAATAGGCTGTGACTTATCAGCCTGTTCAAACATATGGTCAATTGTAGTTTTTCGGTTTGCAGCGTCTTTGTTGGAAATAAACTGCCAGCCTTCAAAGTCAATGTGAGTTATCAGATCTTCACGCCATGCCGATTCAACGGCAGGCTTGAAGGTGAGAACAAGTACACGCTTAAAATTCATCTTCCTTGCAAGCTGATATGACGCAAAGGTTTTGCCAAAACGCATTTTTGCATTCCATAAAAACTTTGGCGTGCGATTTGGTTCGGCAGCTTTAGCTTCTTTAAAATATTTTATTGTTCGTTCAACTGCTCTGTACTGTTCGGGGCGCATTTCAAAACTTGCCGTTCTGTTTTCAGACGCAACCTTGCCTGTTATAAGCTCATTAACGGCAGATTTTATGTCATCAACCGTGCATTTGTACCATTCGTTGCGGTCGTTACCGCTGTTAAGCTGTTGCTTACCTCTGCGTTTTAGAATACTGTGAACATCGTGGTCGGTAAAGCAGGAACCGTCGGGGCGCATAGAGGAATGACTGAATAGAATCTTGTATTGCACACCGCTGGTGTGCATCTGTTCCTTTATACGGCTTTTAACATTTCTTTCGGTAAAGCCTACCTTTATGTAGCCTTTATGAGAGGGAACATCCACAAGCTCGTATGCGTAGATTGTGGGATTGATTTGCGGACGTGGTGCAAAAAACTGATTATCAGCCATTGTCGTCACCACCTATATTACAAATTCTTGAATCAATGTAATTCCATTCATCTTTGCTGATGCCCCATAAATCTATTAAATATTCATCAGTGAATGTGATATTATACTTTCTTAAATCGGGGACAAAACAAAAATTCTTTTTGTTACATCTTGTGATACAACAGTCTGTAATAACAGAAAACGTACAACTTTTGTAAATAAATAAGATTTAAAATTCAATGTTTCTTCCCTTGTGTCAAATGCACCTGCAACAATCCATGATTCTGTACAACATTCGCCAGGAGCAGCAAGCCTTATATTTCCGTCATAATAAAATCCAACAGGCTTTGTGAAATCTGTCTGGCCTGCTATTGGAGCTTTAGGCACAAGTAATTTCCACTTGTTTAGTAGTTGATTATTATCAATGATATCTTTTTTATCAGCGTACTTCTTACCTATCCTTTGAATAAACCAACATGGTATGCCGTTTTCTTTTGGTGGATAATTTGTTGGTATTCCGAAAGGCTTTCTTGAGGATACTTTTTTATTCAAATAGTACTTGTTTTGTTTTTGATTTTTTTTTACAATCTTTACAGCTAAGTTTTGTCGAATAAATATTTCATTTTTCATCCAGATATCTATTTGAGGTTAATGGCTTGGATTTATCAAAATTAGTTACTTCGCACATTCCGTTATAATCCCTATTCCAAAGAAAATAACACGCTCCACCAGCTAAATCAACACCAGGAAATACATCTTTAAAATTTTCATAATCAACCAACTTCTCAATCCTTCTGTCTGAAAGCATTTCTTTACGGAAATCATCAAGTCCTTTTCCTCCGCTAAACCATCTTGATGGTATAATCATCGTTATATACTTTGGCTTTAATAATTTTGCACGATTTACAAAATGTTGATAAATAGGTTTTGCGCTTTTTCCATTTCCACCGTCGTTTAATTGATACGGAGGATTTGAGATAATTACGTCGAATTTCATATCAAAGACCCTTTCTTTATCACCTGAATGTATAAATTGATATGCGTGGGATTCGAGCAAACTATCTCTATCGTATTCTTTCTGAGATGCACCGCAATAAATGCATTTTCCGTCCTGCCATGTATGCTTTATGCGCTTGTATCGTATATTTCCCTCAACATCGGGAAACCTACTTACGGAGTATTCTGTGTTTGGATATTTTGAGCAATACACGCTTCTGCGTGACAGCAGACTTGTCAGTTCGGTAATTGCTATACCAAAAAGCTGTTTGTGAAAAATATGGTCTATGCGTTTCTGCAAGTCGGGAATTTGCACTTCAAGTCCGCTGATAAGCCTTTTTGCAATTTCACGTAAAAAACACCTGATTTGCACGAAGGGTCAAGAAATGTTGTGTCAGGATTGCTGAAAAGCTCCTGCGGCAGCATATCAAGCATAGCGTTAGCAACTTCAGGCGGTGTAAAAACCTCGTCGTTTGATAGGTTAGCAAGGCAGGACAAAACATCGGGATTGTAAATTTCATTGAATAAGCTGTCAGCCATTTTTCTGCACCCTCCTGTAATGTGTGATGTATTTTTTCAGAAAGATGCCCTCATCAGACGGTGTATCACTTACCAATGATAACTGTTCGTCTTTGTCAGGCTCCTGCTCTTTAAGCAACTGTTCAAAGGTATAGTCGCTTCTCTGCATCTGTGAATCTGTGATAAGTGCCCATTCTGAAAAAACTATTGGAATATCTGTGTCATTTCCGCTTTCATCGACTGTCATTAGGGTGAGTGCGTTGCCGCATACAATGTTGCGGCTGAAAATGAATTTTACGGCTTCTTTTGTCTGTTCGTTGCACATACTTTTGCATACAGCCTTATACTGCTTGTCCCATATTGTAAACATACGCCTTCTGCAATCAAGCACGTTGTCCTGCAATATATCGACACCGTATATGGAGCTTGCTGCGAGTACCGAATACTTTTCATAATCAAGAGGGCTGCGTTTGTACTTTCGCTTGCAAACCCCAAGCTTTCGGGTAAGAATTTCTGCAAGAAAATTTCCGTTACCGCAGGCTGGTTCAAGAAACCGAGAATCAATGCGTTCCGTTTCGTCTTTAACAAGGTCACACATTGCTTTTACTTCTCGGTCATTTGTATAGACCTCCCCGTAATCGGCTACCCTTTGTTTTGACTTGATTTGTTTCTTCGCCATAAGTACATCACCAACTGACCTCAAATTTTCGCAGAATGTAACCGACAGCGAAAAAGAAACAAAAAATCGCTTATCTATCGAACAAACAATAAATAAGCGACCATATATTTGACCATAAATATTATTATTAAATTGCGTAATCGAAAGGCATTTTATCAATACTGGTCTGTTTTAATTCAAATGATGAATGAACATATTTGTTTAGCGTTGTTTTAACATCAGAGTGCCCCAGAATTTCTGATAGCGTTTTTGCATCCATCCCCGATTCAATACATCGTGTGGCAAAAGTATGACGAAGTGTATGAAAATGAGTCTGCCTGATACCATAAGCCTTTATCCTTTGAGAAAATTTTATTTGCATTAATCTTGGCTCAACAAATTTTCCGTTATCTTGCCTTATTACATATCCCGATTGCATTTTAAATCTCTCCACAATCGGAAGCAGAAATGATGGTATAGGTACACAACGGTTTGACTTGTCTGTTTTGGGAGGTGTTACTACGACTTCTGTTTTTCCTGAGTTCATACGTATTCTTTGCATTGTTTTGGAAACATAAATTCTGCCGTTAAAAATCTCTCCCCATTGTAATGCACATAGTTCGCCAATTCGTAATCCAGTGTAGAGTGCAAGCAGTATTGCAAAATCATATATATCCGTATTTTTTAGCAAATGATTCATCAAATCTTGTTGTTCTGATTCTGATAACACATCCATTTCATCGTGTTCAGATTTCAATAAATGTACCTTTGGGCAGACAATTCCATATTCTTCTTTGGCATATTCAAATCCCATTCCAAGCACAATCAGAATATTGTTTACTGTATTTTTTGAAATTGACTTATCTAAAAGATAATCAGTAAATTGCTGTATATTTTTTGTATTAACAAGCCTGATAAATATTCTACCAATTGAATCTTCATAATGAGTTTTTATAATATTTTCATACTTAATATATGTGGAGTGTTTAATATGATTTTTGCTTGTTTCAAGCCATTCAAATAATATAGACTTAACCGTGTAGTTAAAAACATTTTGTGTTGTTGTCGGGTGAATTAAACAATACTGTTGCTTATCTTTCGCTTCAGCATACGATTTTCCGTAAACTGAACCGTATTTTTTACTACCGTCAATATTAATTGCTTTTACATACCTTGCCTCCCATCGTCCGTCCTTACGCTTATAAATGTTTTCGCCGTGTCTTGGCATAATATCATTCCTTTCTGTGAATATCATAATACTATTATAAAATGATATTTCAAATGACGGAATTCTTGACCAGAAATATCTTGATATCACTTGAAAAATAACACATATTCTCAAATATGTCGGATAAATAGTGAAATCTACATTGCATTTTTATATAAAAAGTGATAAAATAATCAATAAAAGTACGATTTAATGTGTCATTTTATTATTCGCAGATGGTTACATTCTGCGAATTTTCATTTTCGGTCATTGAAATAATTTTTTGTAGTATATCAACTTGAAATTTGATTGATTTCAAGTAATTTAATTAAAAAACAGAATGATTTAATCGAAAATTATTTATCAAACAAAAGAAAATCTCTGGACTTATACAGAGTTTCGTGGTATATGTTTGTGCTAAGAAAGGTGGCATAAACAATGGATACACTTGAAGATTTATATTACGGAAACTTATTCCCTCACGAAAAATGCGCAAAGCTTGATGATGAAATGAAAGAGTTGCTCGGTTTACTCAACAGAAATGAGGAAAAGCTCACAGAAACTCTTTCCGATGAGCAGAAAGAAATTTTTGGAAAATACAAGGATTGCAATCAGGAAATTTCTGAAATCGTTGATCGAAACGCATTTCTAAATGGCTTTCGGTTAGGAGCGAGGATCATCATTGAAGTTGTCCATAACTAAAAAGGTGGATAGGTAATTATTAACATTGCCTATCCGCTTTTAGGTTTGCCCGGAATGGGCAGTAACTATGTGGTGAAAGTCCACTACAGGCTTGGCAGTAGGAACTGTTAGCTGAGGGCAAGTGCGTCCATCGTGAGGTGGAGTATGAAGTAAGCCTAAAGCAAACTCTCGGTCTGACGAACAGAAATCACATATAAGGCATAAGCAGAGCGGACGAGCTTACCGAACAAAGCAAAGTCCAATACTGCCCGAACTCTGCGGTGTAAATGTGGCGGATATATGAGAGGAAGGTTACTGTTCTTAACTGGGGAGGTCTTGTAATGGGGCGAAGGACAGATAGATTGACATCCACCCAAACTGTGCAGTGATGTACAGCTGAATTGCAAGAAGTCAGCAGAGGTCATAGTAGCGAAAAAAAATTTTTTTCGCAAAGGACCGAACAATAATAGTCTTGAAAACGAAAGGACGGCGGAGCAATGCAAAGACCACAGAAAACGGCGAAAGTCGGCTACCCTTGCGAGGGTATGTTGGAAACAGATAGTAACAAGGGAGCGTGTAGCGTTGCACAGCTTGAAACGGAAAGACAAGACGGTGCAGAAAATTTACTGGAAGCTATACTTGACAGGAATAACCTGAACAAGGCATATCTGAAAGTAAAAAGAAACGGAGGCTCGGCAGGAATAGACGGTATGACAGTAGATGAAATGTTGCCGTATCTAAAAGAACATCGTGAAGAATTGCTCACAGCATTGAGAAGCGGAAAGTATAAGCCAAAAGCAGTCAGGCGAGTAGAAATACCAAAGCCTGACGGAGGAAAGAGAAAGCTTGGAGTACCAACGGTAATAGACCGAATGATACAACAGGCGATAGTTCAGGTTATGCAACCAATATATGAACCAATCTTTTCCGACAACAGCTACGGTTTCAGACCTAAAAGAAGTGCACATCAGGCAATCAGCAAAGCGTTGGAGTATTACAACGAGGGATATACACAAGTAGTAGATTTAGACCTTGCAAAGTATTTTGACACTGTAAATCACGATATGCTGATAGATATGCTTAGAGAGCAGATAAAGGACGAAAGGGTCATAACATTAATTCGTAAGTATCTAAAAAGCGGAGTAATGATAAACGGCTTGATAAGCCCGACAACAGAGGGAACACCGCAAGGAGGAAATCTGTCACCGCTGCTTAGCAACATATATCTGACGGCATTTGATAAACTGCTTGAAAGCAGAGGACATAAGTATGTGAGATATGCAGACGACTGTAACATATATGTCAAAAGCCGAAGAGCTGCCGAAAGAGTAATGACAACCTGCGTAAAATTTCTTGAGGGAAAGCTGAAACTGAAAGTAAATCAGCAGAAAAGTCAAGTAGGAAGTCCCTTGAAACTCAAATTTCTCGGGTTTTCGCTATATAAAATAAGGAAGAAAGCAGGAATACGCCCACACGGTAAAAGTATCAAGCGGTTCAAGGATAAAATCCGAGAATTGACAAGTCGAAAACAAGCAAGGTCAGTTGAGAATATTCTCAAAAGAATAAATAGATATACAACAGGCTGGCTTGGATATTATTCCATTGCGAATATGGAAAGCAAAATTAAAAGTCTTAACGAATGGTTGAGGCGAAGAATACGGCAAATCTACTGGAAACAATGGAAGAGGATAAAAACTAAGCACGATAATCTCGTCAGGCTTGGGATAAACAATTCAAAGGCTTGGGAGTGGGCGAACAGCAGAAAGGGTTATTGGATAATATCCAACAGCCATATTTTGCATAAATCATTAACAAACGAATACCTTGCATCAGTGGGATATGATGACATACTCCACAGATACAAGGTACTGCACTCAAATTATTGAACCGCCGTGTACCGAACGGTACGCACGGTGGTGTGAGAGGTCGGCCACTCAACTAATGGGTAGCCTCCTACTCGATTTGCTATTGAATTTGCTATTGCTGTAATTCTTCTTTCAATTGATCCAAAATTTTCTTTATTCTCTTTTCTGCACCCTCGGCTGTTAGACCGACTCTTAAGGATGCTTCAAGGATTGTTAATTTCTCCTTGCTCTTGAGGCAGTCGGGACAGATACCAAAGACTAACTCAATCAGCCTTAAATCCTGCGGATTGAGTTTACTCAAAGCCGTTCTTAATTTTTCTCTCTGTTCGTTTTTGAAATATATTTCCTCAGGGGACAATGTATCCATTTCAACATCAGTGATTGAAGAATTGAAATAATTTTCATTATCTTTATTGTGAATATCAAGATTGTTGTTCTGCTTAAACTGAGTTGAAGTAATAATGCAGTTGCGAACTGTGTTCTTTGAAATATTCAATTCATTTGCAATGTCCGTGACTGCTTCCTCAAGAGGTTTGTCATTCGGTTGTTGCGAGTACAGCAATGCTACTTTCCGTAAATTCTGATACAGGTTATTATTGTCGATATGTACATTACCGCAGACGGTACGGACATATTCGTGCCAAGCCTTGAGAACTTTATATTTTATCAGTTGCAGTAAAGGTATATCCGAATCATAGCTTTGCAGTTCACACCACAGCAGAGAGGAAAAGATTTGTTTCAAATCGTCAATTCTATTACTATCCAAACCGTATTTCGTTATAAACAGTTGAGCATTTCTGTTGAGTACAGGCTCATAAAAATAGAGAAATTCATTAAAGTATTTTTCATAATTTGTTTCCTTGTAGCGTACAAAATAATCATTCAAGTTAGCAGGCCTGATTGGACCATAATCAAGCTGATACATTTTATTTTCCTTAATCTTTCATAGCCTCCTCATATATTTTTGAAAGCTCCATATCTTTCTCGTATTGATTTTCGGCATAGTCAAAATCAACATTAGCCAAATTGAAATAATAATCAATAAGCTCCTTTGCCTTGGCAGATACATTCGCATTGTATTTGCTGAGGCTTTTATTTTTGCGGATAGAATCGTAACGGTTTTTCCATAGAACATAATATGGGCTGTCGGATTTTCTCTGTTTTTTCATTTTCCTTTTTGTGACTTCCGGGTGTTTAGCGATGTATGAACAAGGCACACCGTACTTCTTATTTACCGTACTGCAATACAGTTGATTGCGAGCTGTGGTCATAAAGAAATATCTGTCGCAGATATCGCATCTCCAAAGATAGTGACCGTGAATGTAGCCTTCAAATAAATCCGTCATCAGAAAGTCTTTCAGATTATTGTAATAAACCTTCCGTAAAATCTTGCTTGTGCCGTCTGCAACTTCTACCACCGGAATTATTGTTGCTCTCGTGCCGAATGGGTGGCTGTTAACATCAAATATAAAATTCATATACGGGTCTTTTACAAAATCATTGAATGCTTCTGCAAGTTCTGCTTTTGTTCGTGCGTTGTTTTTTACTATTTTATTTGTAATCTGTAACACAACTGATGAATAATATTCTACTTCCTTTACAGCCGACGAGATATAGAAACCGATTGAGAAAGCCGTTTCCAAATCAACAGACGCTTTGATTAACTCGTCTAATTTTTCTGAAATCTTTATTCTATATTCATTCTTCGTGAATCGGTCATATTCTTCATAAAGCTTGATTTTTTCTTCTGCGAAAAGCTCATTGATTATTTCTTTGCATTTTTTGATGTCAAATATTTTAAAGATTTCATATTGACTCAAAACATCGATAGCTGAAATTATTTTTGAATGGTAATCTAAAAAATCAGTCCTGCTAAAATCCTTATTTAACAATTCTTCCGTAAAAATTCTTAAATCTTCAAAAATATTTTCATCAATAAATCTACTGTCGGTATACATTACAAGAAAACTTGTGTAACCGATAGGATATTCCTTATCGCTGATTGCAAATGGACGAGCAATAAAAACTCTGTAAACAATAAACTGAAACATCTCAATACAAGCCTTGAACAGCGAAAATCAGACCAAAAGGAAATCCTGCTTGAGAGAATCAGGGATAGGGAACACACTGTTATCTACACAGAAATGCTTGAAAAATGCGAGTCGGACATTCAAAAGTTTGAGGATGAAATCAAGTCCATTCAGGATTACAACTCCACAATCAAAAAGCGCAAAGCTGAAATGAAAGACAGCGTTGAAATCATCGAGGAAATTATCAAGGAGGGAGCGATCAGCGACGCAAACCTCAGATTGCTTGTAGATAAAATCATTATCTTTGAAAAAGGCAAAAAGCTGAAAATCAAAATTAAGTTAAATGCTAAATTTCGAAAGCATAAGGATTGCTATGATGAAAACGGTAACTTAACAGAAAAGGCGTTTATCGCATAAAAAGGCATACACACTAATCTTGAAGAAAAGTGTTTTGTGTTTAAAAATATAATAAATAGTGATATAATTAAAAATAAGGAGATGAAAAACATGGGTTATGATGCAACAAATTATGTTCCAAAATTTGTTTCAAAAAATAAGCTTTATAAGTTTATTGAATTACTTGGATTTGTTCATTACGGGAACACATTCCATTTTTATAAAAATGATGAATATAAATACTTATATGGTGTATGGCTGGATGTTGATAAAGATGATAATGGATGGGTTTGTCACACTAGAACTCCGATATATTGCTCAGAACATGATTTAAAATATCAAAATTTTGTGATTAGGGAAATCAAACAATATCTGGGTGGCTATTTTATTACTGATTACGGGAAAAATAGATATTTTAAAGTTGATGATTATAAATCAACTATATCTGAAAGAGGGTGCTATAATGCACATTCCCAACTAAACAATTTGTTTGTTAACGCTTATTATTTACTTAGTACTCACAAAGAGGATGAAAAAATCATAAAAGCTCATAAAGAGTTTGGTGTACCAAGTTCTTCGGTTTTTCTCTCAAATATAGTTACTACTTATATCGCATCTATTATTGAAAACTATTTTCGTGATACATATGTTGCATTGTTAACAAATTCAGAAAAGAAAGAGAAAATATTCCTGGATGCAAGAATAAATAATAACGATCTTGTCGACGTTTCTGAAAATAAGATTAGCATAGAAATGGCTGTTGCACTATCAAAATCATTTCAAAATATAAATAAAATAAACGCATATTTTCAAGCAATAGATAAAAATATTGATATAAAGGGTGTTTTATCTAAACCATATCACAGACGCAATGAGACTCTGTATATGACATTAAACAGAATACTTGAGAATAGACATTCCTTAGTTCATCGGCTTATTATTAACGACTCATACTATAAAGAAGATATTAAAAAAGATATAAAGAGCGTAGAAGTCGCCTTAGATAAAGTCTATCACAAAATATGTGATTTATATCATTGGGAATATGTTAACACTTTTTAAACGAGATTTTACAATTGGCAGACGCATAACATTAGTAATTTTCAATTTAGTAATTATAGCTAAATTGAAGTGTGATAATTTGTACAATATAAACGACAAAATCATCACCTTATGTTATGCGTCTGCCAACTTTATTTTGCTCAAAAACAAGAAAAAGCTCGATGAAATCGAGCTTTTTAGGGTGGTGCGGGCGACAGGACTTGAACCTGCACATCGGTTGACACTAGAACCTAAATCTAGCGCGTCTGCCAATTCCGCCACGCCCGCTTATTAAATTGAAAGTTGAAAATTGAAAATGGAAAATTATTGGTTCTTTGCTGACTTTAGTATAGTAACCAAAATTTTTTCAATTTCAACACAATCATCTAAAATAGATTTTGTTTGATTTTCAGACAAATATTCTGTAGCACCCAACAATTTTATCCAATATTTTGTTTCGGATGCTTCTTTTAGGGCTATGCTTATTTTTGATACAAAATCAGGCTTGCTCTGTGCCTGTTGGGATTCGGTGACATTAGCACCGATACTTGTGCCTGCACGAAGTAACTGTTTGGACAGAATGTATTCTTTTTTCTCTTCACACAAAAATTTATATAATCGTACAGTTCTTATTGCAAACTGAAAACTTTTGTTTTCTATAACATTATCCATAATATTCGTGTATATCAAAATTGCGATTATTGCAGAGAACAGAAAATTAAAAATTTTCCACTTTCCATTTTCAATTTTCAATTTTCAATTTCTGCAAGACCTACCGTTAGATAATACTATAAATATCAGCAAAAGTCAAGTATAAGCAAGCAGTATATTACTACTGCTTGCAGAACACGATTCCGTCTTTTTTGCTGATGGACTTGATTTTTGCCAAAGATTCAACTCTTATGCCCATATCACGAACGAGGTTGCCGCCGCCTTGATAGGCTTTTTCGATAACAATTCCCGCACCTGCTGTTTTTGCGCCTGCTTTTTCAATAAGCATAAGAAGTGCCGTTAAGGCGCTGCCCTTTGCAAGAAAATCGTCAATGATAAGCACATTGTCTTCTTTGCTCAAAAATTCCTTAGAAACAACTATGTCATAGTCCTTTTTATGAGTGTATGAGTGGACGGTTGCGTTGTATGTATCTGAGTAAATGTTTATCGTCTTTGTCTTTTTTGCAAAAACAACCGGAACACCAAAATACTGAGCCGCAAGACAGGCAATGCCGATTCCAGACGCTTCGATTGTCAGAATTTTTGTTATGTTTTCATCCTTGAAAAGTCTGTAAAATTCCTTGCCAAGCTCACATACAAAACTGACATCAATCTGATGATTGAGAAAGCTGTCAACCTTTAACACATTGTCGGCACCAATATGTCCGTCTTTAAGAATTCTGTCTTCTAAAAGTTTCATATCAATCTCTTTTCTGAAAAATAAAATAGTAACAAACAATACGATAGATTATACTACAAATATTTGCACATTTCAATTGATTTTTGTGATATTCCATGCCTTATTTTTCTTATTTTCGGAAAATATTAAATTCAGACACAAAAAAGGCAGTCGTGATAAAGCGACTGCCCCTGCGGTTTATACTTCAATATTTTTAATTGAATCAAATTCGTCCATGATTCTTTTGACGGCTTTTTTGAAAAAAGAGAAACAATAACATTCACAATAAGCGCAAGTCCGAAGCCTACAACAAGTGAATAAAGATTTGTTGCCGCATAAAGCGTCTGACCGTTTACAAGCGGAATATAGTCCCATATGATAACTGTCAGAGCACCTGTTGCCATACCGCTGATTGCACCCGAAAGTGTTGAGCGTTTCCAGAAAAGTGCCAACAGAACAACAGGTCCGAATGCCGAACCGAATCCTGCCCATGCATCCGAAACAAGTCCCATAATGCTTGATTTAGGATTAAGTGCAATGAAAAATGCGATTACAGCAACAACTGCAACTGCAATTTTTCCGACCAAAAGCGAACTCTTTTCGCTTGCATTCTTTTTAACAGCACCTTTGTAAAGATCCTCCGAAACAGCCGACGCAGTGACGAGAAGCTGACTGTCTGCTGTTGACATAATTGCGGCAAGGATTCCGCAAAGGAAAATACCGCCGATAAAGATAAGCACACCGTTGCCTGAGAAAAGCTGCTGGATTGTTCTGATGAATACAGATTCGCTTGTTGCATCGTCAAGCTGTGCTGTAAGGTAGCCTCTTGCGATAAGACCGATAAGGCATGACGCAGTAAGTGAAATAATTACCCAAACAACAGCAATTTTTCTTGACTTCTTGATTTCTTCATTGCTCTTTACAGCCATGAATCTGACGAGAATATGCGGCATACCGAAGTAACCGAGTCCCCACGCAAGGTTTGAAATAATCGAAACAGCCGAAACAGGAGTTCCGTCACCGTTTACAAAGAAGTTAAGGAACTGAGCAGGCTGTTCAACACCTTTTGCGGCAAGTGCAGAACTGAAGCTTGTGTCAAATGTGAGAATTGCATATGCAAGCACCGGAACGGTAAGGATTGCAACAATCATCATAAGTCCCTGAATGAGGTCGGTTGTACAAACTGCCTTGAAACCGCCCATGAATGTATATACAAGAATTACTACTGCGGCAACGATAAGACCGATAACATAAACCTGATTGTAGTTTTCGTCACCGCTTGCGCTGTCCGAGAAGAGCGTAGCAAAAAGCTTTGCGCCCGAACTGAATGCCGATGCTGTGTAAACCGTGAAGAAAACTGCGATGATTGACGCCGAAACAATCTTGATTATGTTTTTATGGTCACGGTAGCGATTTTTGAAAAAGCTCGGAATAGTGAGCGAGTTGCCTGCCACAATTGTGTATTTACGAAGTCTTGCCGAAACAATGTACCAGTTGAGAATTGTTCCGATAAGAAGTCCTACGGCAATCCATGCCTCGCCTGTACCGGCAAGGTATACGGCGCCCGGAAGTCCCATCAAAAGCCAACCGCTCATATCAGATGCCTGTGCCGACATGGCGGCTGTCCAACTGCCGAGGTTTCTGCCGCCGAGAAAGTAGTCCTCATTGTTCTTGTTGCCCTTTGAACAAACAAAGCCTATTACGATCATAATAATCATATAAGCTATAAACGCACAAAGAACTATTATGTTGTTTGTTGTCATCATGCCCCTCCTGAAATTAAATTTATAAATCAAATACCTTTTAATTCTACCAAAAATGAATAAATAAATCAAGTGAATTGCAGTATTTAGGGCTTTTATGCAGATAATTTGTGCATTTGCAAAAATTCAGGAGTAACATTTTGCACATAATTACGAATAAAATAACTTTTATATGTATTTAAAGGGGGATTTTGTGTTGATTTGAAGAATCAAAAGTATTATAATTACATTGATTGCAAATTGACTGTAAAAGGTATGTGGAGAGATAAAAATGAATATGGTAAAAAGAACTTGGGCTGAAATTTCACTTAATGCAATTGAGCATAACTATAATGTAATAAGAAATAAGGTTGCAGACGATACAAAGGTCTGTTGTGTTATAAAGGCTGACGGCTACGGCCACGGTGCAGTTGAGCTTTCACAGATTTATGAAAAACTCGGAGCAGATTTTTTTGCTGTTTCAAATATTGACGAGGGTATAGAAATCAGAAAAAGCGGTTCAAAACTCCCTATTGTGATTCTTGGCTACACTCCCGTTTCAGAGGCTGAAAATCTTGCTGAATATGATATTTCTCAGGCTGTTTTTTCACTTGAGTATGCAAAGGAGCTTTCCGAAAAATGTGTTGAAGAGGATTGTATCTGCAAAATGCACATCAAGGTTGACTCGGGAATGTCAAGAATCGGCTTTATGTGTCAGGAATTTCCACGGGATGAATATTCTATTGAAGAAATTTGCGAGGCTTGTTGCCTGCCGAATCTTGAGGTTGAGGGGCTTTTTACTCATTTTTGTGTGTCTGATGAAGATGCCGAGGGCAGAGAGTTCACAAACAAACAGTATGAAAACTTTATTCATGTGCGTGACAGCCTTAAAACGCGAGGCGTTGATATCAGCGTTGTTCATTGCTCAAACAGCGGCGCAATTGAAGATTACCCCGAAACCTGTTGCGATATGGTAAGAGCAGGTATTATCCTCTACGGACTTGCTCCGTCATCAAAGCTTGCCGACAGACTTGACCTTGTTCCTGCAATGACTCTTAAAACAGTTGTCGCTTTTGTAAAAGAGGTTCAAAAGGGTGCAACAATTTCCTACGGCAGAACTTTTACAGCCGACAGAAAGATGAAAATTGCAACCGTTCCGATCGGATACGCTGACGGATTCATCAGACAGAATGCAAAAGACGGCTATATGACGGTAAACGGAAAGAAAGCAAAAATTGTGGGCAGAATATGTATGGATCAGACAATGCTTGATGTTACCGATATTGAAGATGTCAAGACAGGTGACGAGGTTGTCGTATTCGGTACAGGCGAAAACGGTGAGCCTACTGCAGATTCACTTGCCGAAAATACAGGAACTATAAATTACGAAACCGTCTGTCTTGTCGGAAAGCGTGTTCCGAGAATTTACATTAAAGACGGAAAAATTGAGAATGTGATGTATAAATTATGAGATTACTTGCTGTTGACGGAAACAGCATTGTAAACCGTGCGTTTTACGGAATAAGACCGCTTACTACAAAGGACGGTCAGTTTACAAACGCAATTTACGGATTTCTTACAATGCTGTACAAAATTAAAAATGAAGAAAATCCCGACGCCGTGGCGATTGCCTTTGACCTGAAAACACCTACCTTCAGACACAAGGCCTATGCAGGCTACAAGGCAACACGAAAAGGTATGCCGGAGGAGCTTGCGTCACAAATGGAACCGCTGAAAAAGCTTCTTACCCTTTTAGGCTACAGGCTTGTTACCTGTGAGGGCTTTGAGGCTGACGATATTCTCGGTACGCTCGCCAAGGCTTGCGAAGAAAACGGAAACGAGTGCGTTATTGCAACAGGTGATCGTGACAGCCTTCAGCTTGTGTCGGACAAAACAAGCGTTCATCTTTGTTCAAACAAACAGGATATACTTTATACCCCCGAAAAGATTCTTGAAGTTTATGGTGTAACTCCAAAGGAGCTTATAGAAATCAAGGCGATTCAGGGCGATACTTCGGATAATATTCCCGGAGTTGCGGGAATAGGTCCAAAGGGTGCAGGCGACCTCATTCAGAGATATCACACGGTTGAGTATATCTATGACCATCTTGATGAACTTGAAATCAAGGACGGTGTGCGTAAAAAGCTGACTGCGTCAAAGGAAAATGCAATTCTCAGCCGTATGCTCGGTGAAATAAACTGCAACGCTCCTGTTGACACAAGTGTCGAAAATTATGTTGTAGATATGAAAGATGCCGATGAATGTGCCGGATTTATGGCAAAACTCGAACTGTTTTCTTTAATAGAAAAATACGGCGTCAAGGCTGACAAAAATACAAAGCCCGAAAAGGTTGAGAAAAATTCGCTTGAGGTTGTGTCTGATTTTGACGAAAATGAACTTTTAAAAAATGTTAAGTCAGAGAAAAAGCTCTATCTCAACTTTGAAACAGAGAATAAAGAATTAAAATCCTTTGCCGTACTTTTTGACGGAAAGGTGTATATAAGCACGGACGAAGAACTTTTTGTTAAGTTTATTGCCGACAGTGAACTTGAAAAGTACACAAGAAACATCAAAACGCTCTACGCTTATGCCGATGAGAAAAATATTGATGTTGAAAATATTGTGTTTGATATTGAGCTTGCGGCATATCTGATTGAACCGTCGTCAAAGGATTATTCGGACAAAAATCTTTGTGCCTCTTACGAAATCGCTCTGCCCGTCTGCGCTGATGAGCAGAATGAAAAATACGAGGCATTTGCCTGTTACGCAGAATTGTGCGAAAAACTCGGAGATAAAATCAAGGCTCACGGTCAGGAAAAGTTGTTAAGTGAAATTGAAATTCCGCTTGCAAAGGTGCTTGCAAGAATGGAAAATATTGGTGTCTGTGTTGACCGACGGGGCATTGAAAGCTACGGCGAAATGCTTTCTGCACAGATTAAGGAGCTTGAAACCGCAATTTACGAAAGTGCGGGCTGTGAGTTTAACATCAATTCTCCGAAACAGCTTGGCGTAGTTTTATTTGAAAACCTCGGACTCCCTTGCAAAAAGAAAACGAAGAGCGGTTACAGCACAAATGCAGAGGTGCTTGAAAGCCTGAGGTATGAACATCCCGTTGTTGAAATGGTGCTGAGATACAGAACGCTCTCAAAGCTGAATTCAACCTACTGCGAGGGACTTTTAAAGGTCATTGCAGATGACGGCAGAATCCATTCAAATTTCAATCAGACCGAAACAAGAACAGGCAGAATCAGCTCAACAGAGCCGAATCTCCAGAATATCCCTGTAAGAACCGAGCTTGGCAGAGAGATGAGAAAGTTTTTCTGTGCAAGAGATGGCTGGGCGCTTGTTGACGCCGACTATTCGCAGATTGAACTCCGTGTGCTTGCCCATATTTCGGGTGACAAAAATATGATTAAAGCATTCAAGGATAACGAAGATATCCACGCAATCACAGCGTCACAGGTGTTCAATATGCCGCTTGATATGGTAACTCCGATTATGAGAAGCCGTGCAAAGGCTGTTAACTTCGGTATTGTTTACGGAATCGGCGCATTTTCACTTGCAAAGGATATCGGTGTTTCAAATAAAGAGGCAAAGCACTACATTGAAAGCTATCTTGCCCATTACAGCGGTGTTGACAGCTATATGAAAAATGTTGTCGAAAAGGCGAACGCTGACGGCTATGTTGAAACGATGTTCGGCAGAAGAAGAAATCTTCCCGAACTCACCTCGAGCAAGCATATGATCCGTGCATTCGGCGAGAGAGTTGCAAGAAATATGCCTATTCAGGGCACAGCCGCAGACATTATCAAAATTGCAATGATTAAGGTTGACGAGCGAATGAAAGCCGAAAATCTCCGTGCAAGGCTTGTGTTGCAGGTTCATGACGAACTTATTGTCGAAGCTCCGCAGGATGAGAGCATGAGAGTTGCACTCATCGTTCAGGAAGAAATGGAAAACGCAGTTAAAATGAGCGTTCCGCTCACAGCCGATGCGGCAATCGGAAGGACTTGGTATGATGCAAAAGGATAACAGAACGATTGCCTTTGTATGCACGGGCAACACCTGTCGCAGTCCCATGGCAGAGGCAATTTTTAATGATATGGCAGAGAAAAACGGTGTTTGCGTCAGGGCGGAAAGCTTTGGAATTGCGACCTCAACGGGACTTCCCGTGTCGGAAAATTCCGTGATTGCCTGTAAGGAAATCGGAATTGACCTTTCGGGCAAAGCTTCAACAGCCGTGGCTGATGCCGGCATTGAAAAATACGAAAAATTTTACTGTATGTCGCAAAGTCACGCAAAAATGTTGATGCAGTTTTTTCTTGTACAGCCCGAAAAAATCGCCGTACTCGGTATAAGCGATCCCTACGGCGGAGACATTGATGTGTACAGACATTGCCGTGATGAAATTGTTAATTCTGTAAAGGAAATATTAAAAGCGTATGAAAATTGACAGAATGACCGAAAATCAGCTTGAGGCGGTTGCACAGCTTGAACAGCGGTGTTTTTCACATCCGTGGTCGTTTAACAGCCTTGAAGAAGAACTGAACAACGAAACCTCGCTGTTTTTTACCGCAACGGAAGACAATGCCGTTGTCGGATATATAGGAATGAGTGTTGTTGTTGATGAGGGTTACATTTTCAATGTTGCCGTTGACAGTACACACAGAAATCGGGGAATAGGTTCGGCGCTTGTTGAAACGCTTGTGACCTATGCCAAGAAAAATAACCTTTGCTTTCTCACTCTTGAGGTTCGTGAAAGTAACGGGAACGCCCGTTCTCTCTATGAAAAATTCGGATTCATCAAGGTGGGAGAGAGGAAAAATTACTACTCCTCTCCAACCGAAAACGCTGTTTTAATGACACGCTGTTTTTGACATATATATGTAATAAAACATTATATTAACGATATTACGGAACTTCATCATAAATGTTTCGTAGTGAAAGGAAAATTATGAAGATACTCGCAATAGAATCGTCCTGTGACGAAACTGCGGCAGCGGTTGTTGAGGACGGCAGAAACATAATATCCTCGGTGGTTGCTTCTCAGGTTGAGGAACACAAGCTTTACGGCGGAGTTGTTCCCGAAATCGCATCACGCCGTCACGCAGAGGCAATTGTTCCTGTTGTAAGACAGGCTCTTGAAGATGCAGACTGTAGGCTTTCCGACATTGACGCAATCGGTGTTACATATGCCCCCGGACTTATCGGAGCGTTGCTTGTGGGAGTGAATTTTGCAAAAGGACTTTCACTTGCAACAGGAATCCCGCTTGTGCCTGTTCACCATCTTCGTTCACACATTGCGTCAAATTATATTTCAAATAATGAATTAAAACCGCCGTTCCTTTGCCTTGTTGTGTCAGGCGGTCACAGCCATATTGTTATGGTTGAGGACTACACAAAGATGAAAATTATCGGCAAAACCCGTGATGATGCCGCAGGCGAGGCTTTTGACAAAGCCGCAAGGACAATGGGAATGCCGTATCCGGGCGGAATTGAAATGGACAGAGTTGCGGAAAACGGCAATCCGTTTGCATTCAAGCTTCCTCGTCCCGCAGTTCACGATGCGCCGTATGATTTCAGCTTTTCGGGACTTAAAACAGCCGTAATCAACCTCATTCACAATTCGGCACAAAAGGGTGTTGAGCTTAACAAAGCCGATGTCTGTGCATCATTCCGCTATGCCGTTGTCGATTGCCTTGTTACAAACTTTATCAAGGCGGCTGAAGACCTGGGACAGAAAAAAGCTTGTAATCGCAGGCGGTGTTTCGGCAAATTCACTTCTCAGAAGAACCCTTGCAGAAGAGTGTAAAAAGCGTGATTGGGAAATGTATATGCCCGAAAAATCTCTTTGCGGTGACAATGCCGCCATGGTCGGTTCACAGGGATATTACGAGTTTCTCAGCGGAAATATTGCAGGAACAGACCTCAATGCTTTTGCTACAATGAGTATTGAAAAAGGCTGATTTATTCGCAAATAATCACTAAGACACTTGCTATTTTATCAAGAATATACTAAAATAGTGTTAATAAACCGAAAGGACGATTTAAAATGAGCAATCCTATTGTTACTTTTGAAATGGAAAACGGAAAACAATCAAAGCGGAGCTTTATCCCGAAATTGCTCCGAATACTGTAAATAATTTTCTCAGCCTTGTAAACAAGGGTTACTATGACGGCCTTACATTTCACCGTGTAATCTACGGTTTTATGATTCAGGGCGGTTGCCCCGAAGGCACGGGTATGGGCGGTCCCGGATATTCAATCAAGGGCGAATTTGCCGTGAATGGCTTTGAAAACAATCTCAAGCATACAGAGGGTGTTCTCTCAATGGCTCGTTCAATGATGCCCGACTCAGCAGGCTCGCAGTTCTTCATTATGCACAAGAACGCTCCGCACCTTGACGGTCAGTATGCCGCATTCGGCAAGGTAATTGAGGGTATGGATGTTGTCAATGAAATCGCAGAGTGTGACACAGACTATTCCGACAAGCCTCTTGATCCTCAGATTATGGCAAAGGTTACAGCCGAAACCTTCGGTGTTGACTATCCCGAGCCTGAAAAATGTTGATTGTTAAGAAAGGAATTTTAAAATGAATGTTTTGCTTGCAGGCGGCGCCGGATATATCGGCTCGCACACTTGTGTTGAACTCATCAACGCAGGTCACGATGTTGTAATTGCAGATAATTTTTCAAACAGCTGTCCCGTTGCGGTTGAAAGAGTTGAAGAACTGACAGGCAGAAAAATTCCGCTCTATGAGGCCGATGTATGTGACAGAGATGCCGTTGAAAAGATTTTTTCGGAGAATAAGATTGATGCGGTAATTCACTTTGCAGGTCTTAAAGCAGTAGGTGAAAGCTGCGAGAAGCCTGTTGAATATTACCGTAACAACATTGATTCAACGCTCACATTGCTTGAGGTGATGAAAAAACACGGTGTAAATAACTTTATTTTCAGCTCAAGTGCCACGGTTTACGGTACTCCGGAAACTGTTCCGCTTGTTGAAACAATGCCAAAGGGTTCTCCTACAAATCCGTATGGCTGGACAAAGTTTATGATGGAACAAATTCTTACAGACACCGCAAACGCAAATCCCGATATGTCTGTTGTTCTTCTTCGTTACTTTAACCCAATCGGCGCTCACGAAAGCGGCAGAATCGGTGAAGATCCTAACGGAATCCCGAATAACCTTATGCCGTACATAACACAGGTTGCCGCCGGCAGACTCAAGTGTCTCGGTGTTTTCGGCAACGATTACCCTACGCATGACGGCACGGGTGTGCGTGACTATATCCATGTTGTTGACCTTGCAAAAGGTCATGTAAAGGCTATTGAATATTCCGCAGAGCACAAGGGAACCGAGATTTTTAATCTCGGAACAGGTGTGGGCTACAGCGTTCTTGATATTGTAAAGGCTTTTGAAAAGGCAAATTCTATTGAAATTCCTTATGTTATAAAGCCACGCCGAGCAGGCGACATTGCAGAATGCTTTGCCGATGCAACAAAAGCCAAGAAAATACTTGGATGGATTGCCGAGAAAAGTCTTGAGGATATGTGCCGTGACAGTTGGAACTGGCAATCTCACAATGTGAATGGTTACAAATAACAAATAAATGATATTTTATTTGTGCATTCCTACAAAAAAACAATATTTTGTCAAATAATCAGCCGGCAAGAGTTTTTAGCATTGACTTTTGGTGGTTGATTGTTGTATAATTAAACTGCTTATAGAAGCATTATCACATAAGGAGGAAAAGAAAATGTTCAAAAAAGCACTTAGCCTTTTACTGTCTATGATGCTTGTTGTGACATCACTCGTTGCAACTGTAGTGAGCGTTTCTGCTGCCGGCGATTCATATTTCGTATCCGGTTCTGAAGAACTCACAGGTTACAAGTGGGCTGAGACTGAAGCAACTTGCGGAGATAATGTAATGACAGAAAACGGCGACGGTAACTACGAAAAAGTATTTACCAACGTAGCAGTCGGCAACGGCTACCAGTTCAAGATCGTTAAAAACGATAAAGAGTGGATTGGTGTAGGCGATACCGGCAATGACAACTTCACATTCAATGTAACAAAGGAATGTGATGTAACAGTAACTTACAACCCTACAACAAATGAAATCACTGCAACAGGTGAAGGTGTTGTAATTCCGAAAGAACTTGTTGTTGACCACATTACAGTCGTTGGTAACGGTGAAGATGCATGGCTCAACGGTAAGGACTGGAAGGTAGATGCTGAAGCTAACTACATGACAGAAACATCTGAGGGTTCAAAGGTTTACCAGATTAAGTTTGAGAGCCTTGACGCTTATGAGAACTATCAGTTCAAGTTTGCTGCCAACGGTTCATGGGCAGATAACTGGGGCCTTCCTGAGCAGGGCACAGCTCCTCTCAATGAGTGGTTTGACCTTACATACAACGGTCAGAACATGATCATTGATACAGATGCAGCTGGTTACGAAGACGGTTATGACATCGTTCTTACACTTGACCTTTCAAACTTTAACTATGCTACAAAGCAGGGTGCAAAGGGTAAGGTTGACATCGTTACTGGTGCAGAGCCTACAACAGTAGCAGAGCCTACAACAGTAGCAGAGCCTACAACAGTAGCAGAGCCTACAACAGTAGCAGAGCCTACAACTGCAGCTCCTGCAAAAAAGGGTCTCACAGTTACAGCTACTTCAAACCTCTTTTCTGAGAAGCAGGTTACTCTCAGCGCAGATCAGAAGACTGTAAGGGTTACATACATGTTCCAGACCAAGGACAGAGATGGTATGTTGAACTTCCAGTATAAAATGAACTATGATCCTGCTGTTCTCAAGGTTTCAGCTAATACAAGAAAGAGTACTTCATTCGAATATCCAAATTTCGAATTCAACAAAAATGTAGCTCCTGGTTTACTTATGGGTATAGGAAGTGACACAAGTCTCTATTTTTCATCAGAAAAAGAAATAGTATTTTCTTCTGTTGAATTCGATGTGATCAATCCCGAGGCTGTAGCAACTACTGTTGACCTTGATGTAGAGTATCTTACTATTTCAAATCAAGACCCTGTATCAGAGTTGGAAATCCCTAGTGATGAAGTAGTACTCTTAGACAGATCTGTATTAGATCAGGATGCAGTTGATAAGTATGTCGCAGTTGCTAAAACTGTAACAGTTCCCGACGGTTCAGAAGAGCCTACAACAGTAGAGTCTACAACAGTAGCAGAGCCTACAACAGCAGAGCCTACAACAGTAGCAGAGCCTACAACAGTAGAGCCTACAACAGTAGAGCCTACAACAGCTCCTGCTGCCGATACTACATATGTAGTTGCCGGTACAACAAATCTTACAGGCTATGAATGGGTTGGTACACCTGCTGCAGCTCCTGAAAATGTTATGACAGCTGACGGCAGCGTATTCACAAAGACATTCTCTGCTGTTCCTGCCGGTAAAAACTATCAGCTCAAGGTTGTTGCAAACACAGGCGACGCTCAGCAGTGGATCGGTCTTGACGGTACAGATAACAATGTAACTTTCGATGTAGAAACAGCTTGTGATGTTACTGTAACATTCGATCCTGCTACAAACAAGATTACTGTAACAGGTGACGGCGTTAAAATGGTAACAGACCTTAAAGTTAACACCATTACAGTTGTTGGTAACGGTGAAAACAACTGGCTCAACGGTGTAGCATGGGGTGTTGACGCTGAAGCTAACCACATGACTCCTGTTGCTGACAAGGTATATCAGATTAAGTATGAAAACATTGAATCTGCAGACGATGCTTATCAGTTCAAGTTTGCTGTAAACGATACTTGGGCAGCTAACTGGGGTCTTCCCGAGCAGAGCGCAGCTCCTATAGGCGAAGAATTTGACCTTACATTCAATGGTGAGAATATGCTTCTTAACACAGTTTCTGCAGGTTTTGAAGAAGATTCACTCGTTGATGTAACAATCACACTCGACATTACAAACTTTGATTATTCAACACGTACAGGCGCTAAGGCTACTGTTAAGGTTGAGCCTTCAACTCCTGCAGTTGATAATTTAACAATCAACGCTACATCTAATATTTGCCAGGCTAACGGTTCAGGCACATTTAATGTAGGCGACAAGGTATCAGTTTACTATCTCCTTGACACTAAGGACGCACAGCTTGAAGAAGTACAGTGGGCTCTTACATATGATAAGAACCTCCTTACACTTGATTCACTTACAATGCCTGAAATCGCTGACGGCATGGTAAATATGAATGATGTTTCAGGCAATGCTTCAAACCTTGCACTTTATGATTTTGCAGGCGGCAAGAAGCTTGTTGAGGCTGTGTTCACAGTTAATGGTACAGGTACAACAAATGTTGACCTCAATGTAGTTGATCTTACACTTGGTAAGCTCAATCCTGCAACAGGCACAGTTGATGCTGATTCAGAATATGAAGCAGTAGTTAACGGCGACATGGCTAATGATCTCTTTGATCACATTAACTCAGACGCTAAGGTTGAGGCATATGTTGAGCCTACAACAACAGAGCCTACAACAGTAGAGCCTGCTACAACAGAGCCTGCTACAACAGAGCCTGCTACAACAGAGCCTGCTACAACAGAGCCTGCTACAACAGAGCCTACTACAACAGAGCCTACTACAACAGAGCCTGCTGCAACAGAGCCTACTACAGTAGCTCCTACTACACCTGATGCTACATCTGCTACACAGGCTGCAACAAAGGGTCAGTCAACAGCTGACACAGCTACTTCTGACACACCGGCTAACGGCACAAGCAGCAACGCAGTACAGACAGGTAATGCTTCTATGGCAGTAGTTATCCTCTTAGCTCTTGTTTCTGCAACAGGTGTTGTTTACTTCACAAGAAAGAGATTCAATAAGTAATTGAATTTCCTATTGTAAGACTGTTAACGGCGTTGACAGATTAAAAAAATAATTTTTCGCCTCTCGGTTTTCCGAGGGGCGTTTTTTTATATCGTAATGTTGTGAAAATCAGTTTGAATTATAATTTCAAAAATATCATTTCTTTAAAGGTAAGTCTGCAATTAATTTTTTCACATAAATTTCACCGAGAATTGTTAAAATATTGATTGAAATTTTAGTCTTAATGATATATAATAGGGATATCAAACTAAAGGAATGAAAAAAATGTCTAAAAAAATCAAAAATATGCTTTCAATTCTCTTCGTGGCTGTACTTACCGTGTCAGCATTCTGTATTCCTGCAAGTGCTGCCGAGGATGACCTTACAATCAGCATTTCAACAGATGAAAAGGATTCCGTAACAGCTAAAGCCGGCGATACGGTAAAGTATGCTATTTATATGACCGATACAAAAGAAGAAGTAATCGGAGCCGCAATGAGTTTCTTTTACAACGATGAATATTTGAAGTTGAATGCCGATTCAATAAACTGTGAAAGCTTTAAAACTGCGATTGGCAACCCTAAACTGAAAAATTATTACACCTTTACATGGACAGATGTTCAGAATCCCGTAAAGCTTAACGGTGACAAGGCTCTTGTTTCTGCTGAATTCAAGGTACTAAAGGGAGGCAAAACCGATCTTTCATATTTCATCTCGGATATGTACGGCGATGATATGACATATCTCAAATCGTATAAAATCACCTGCAAGCTTTGGGTGAACGGTAAAGAGGTAGAGGATAGTGCCGTTCCGATAGTAAATAATGATACGGCAAATTCCGAAAAAATTCAGGGCGATTTTGTAAACTACATTGACGGAATGGGCGAGGAAAACTCACCTAACAAAGACGACCATAAGTCGGTAGTTGTTGAGAAAAAGTACATTTCAACTCAGCAGAATAGTCAGGTTGTAGATGTTACAAAGGTTGTTGAGAGCTCTGCAAACGGTTCGGGTTCAAATACGACATTAATTATTATAATTGCAATTGTTGTTGTTTTGATTGCCGCAGGTGCAATTATTTTCGTAAAGAAAAAGGACGAAAAAAGAACAAAGCGGCGGACAATAATGCAATGTCGGATGACGCAGATGCGGATAAATAAAACAGATAAATATCTTTTATAGGAAAATTTTTATAATACAAGCTAAATACACAAAATTGCGATTGCAATTTTGTGTATTTTTTGTTTTAAGCTTTTTGTAAAAAGAATTGCAATTTTGAAAATTTGTTATATAATGATTTCATACCGATAGAAATCGGAAATTTTTTTGGAGGAGATTCAAATGTCAAAAAAACTTATTAGTATCATAGTGTCATGCGCTCTCGTTCTTTCACTTGCTCTTGTAGGTGTAATCGGCGTTTCCGCAGCTATTGATACAGACGGTCGTTATGTCCCAAGTGAGGGCGTAAAAGAAACACACAAAGTTTACTTCCTTATGCCTGAGTCATGGAAGAGTGAAAAGTTCAATGCTAATGATGCAGGTGCATACTGGTGGAACGGTTCAGACGCATGCAACTCTCTTGACGGTACGTCAGTAGGTGCTGCTTGGCCGGGTTATAAGATGCAGGTTGAAAATGCTGAAAATAACATCTTCTATCTTGACCTTCCTACAGATGTTCCTAATCTTGATTTCAACAACTACCTTAACGGCGGTCTAAGGACAGAAGATGCCGCAACAGGTAAAGTAACTTACGAGTTTAGTGAGGAACAGTTTAAGGCTGCTAAGCAGACTGCCGATGTTTCTTGTCAGTACTATTCGGAAGGCGACAATGAATATTATGACAATTTGCTTGACGGCGAATTCTGGACAAAGGCTCAGGAAGCATTTGACGGTGATGACAAGACATTCCTCGGTAAATTTGCTGACAACTTCTTTGAGGATCCTGACTGGGGTATCTCAATGTACCTCACCAACATGATTTATGTTATAGACCCTACCAACACTTCTGTAAGCGTAACAGGTAAGGAAACATATGCCGGTGAGTTCTACTTCTACTATGGTCTTAACGAAGAAACAGGCAAGTACGAGTACGGTTCACTTCCTAACTATGATATGGCTAAGGAAGCAGGTCTTGTTCAGTCAGTAGACAAGAATGCTACACCTGATCAGGCTGCAACAACAGCTCCGTCAAGTGACAAGAAAGATGACAACAAGACAGATTCTACAAAGAACACAGTTCCTACTGCAGGTCAGAACCCAACATCTTCTGCAAACGCAGTTTCAACTGCTGACACAGCAAAGAGCACAGACAACAGCGCAGTTCAGACAGGTGCTACAACAGCAGCTGCAGTTCTCGCAGTTCTCCTCGTTGCAGGCGGTGCAGTTCTTTACACACGCAAGAGATTTGAATAATCTTAAAATAATTATACATAATTATTTGATGCCCTCCGCTTTGGAGGGCATTTTTGCTTTTATTATAGATAAAATTTGCAGTTGTTTGTACTGCCTTTGTTCGGATAAGACCCAATAAAGATATTTTATAAAACAGTACAGTGATTTTTGGTGATTATTACAATAGGTTTCAGACGCCAAAATGCCCTGTAACACTTGATTTTTTCTGAGTTTTATACTATAATAGTCATGCTGATACAAGTATGGTGTCGGAAAATCATAAGGAGGAAATACAAATGTCCAAAAAAGTTATCAGTCTTTTATTGGCTGTTATGCTCACAGCGGCAATGATAGTGGTTGCTGCAATAAGCGTTTCTGCCGATACGGACGATGAAGGCAGTTATGTGCCTTCTGAGGGCACTGAAACCTACCATATATATTTCTGTAAGCCTGATGACTGGGAAAACAAATATACATCTGATGCAGGTGTTTATTGGGAAAACGGTTCGGATACTCCTTCAGCGTGGCCGGGTTATTCAGCTCGCAATGCTGATATCAAAAATGTTTACTGTTCTGATGTACCGACCGATGTTGATAAAGTAATCTGGAACAACGCTCTTAAGGGTACAGACGATCCGACAAATCCTGAATATAAACTTGCTTATCGAACAACCGATATTAATTTTAAGGGTTATGATAAAGGCGAGTCTGATTATTATCCCAACGGTGTTGAAAGTTTTGACAATATGATCTATATTATCAATCCTGAATTTACTTCCGAGAACGATAAGGATGAATTGATTTTTACCGGTGAGTGGTTCTACTACTACGGTAACGGTGAATACGGCAATGCTCCTAAAAAGGCAGACCTCAAGGCCGGCGATTATTACGGCAAAGACGGTGTGTTCCCGACAGAGTACAATCCATCGGGTGAGGAAACAACAGCCGAATCAACAACAGAGGTTGTAACAGAATCGGAAACAACCGAGTCTGCAACTGATGCCCCAGTTGCAACAGAGGGTACAACATCGTCTGCTGAATCTTCGCTTGCTCTTACAGTAAATGCAACATCTAATTACTTCCCAATGGCAAGTGCAAAGTATAATGCAGTTACAAATCAGGTAACGGTTACATATATTATGCAGTCTCCAAAGAATGTGCTCGACACGCAGTGGCACATTTCTTATGACCCTTCAATCCTTTCGGTTGCTGATGTGAATACTGCTAAGTCGGTTTGCCCGACGATGGACGGCAGAGGTGTATATGTAAACTTCAAGAATAAGTCGGAAGGCGTTGGTTATGTAAAATTCGGTGCAAGTAATCTCGGTCTTTATGACTTTAGCGAAAAGACGCTTTTTGCAACAGTTGTTTTTGATGTTAAAGACGTTTCAAAGGTTGCCCCTGTTTCTACAACGGTTGACCTTGTTGTTGAGGTACTTCGTGTTTCGGAAGTAAATCCGGACACAGAAATGACTGACGGTTCAAAAGAAGTTATTCTCGTTGATAAAGAAGTAGTTAAGAAAGCTCCTGTTGCTGCGGCAGTAAAAAATGATCTTTCAACTGAGCTTACTCCTTCAACCTATGCAGAACCGACAACAGCCGAGCCTTCAACCGCAGAGTCATCTACTGAGGCTACTAAGGCTACAGAGGAAACGCAGGAATCAACTAAGGATACAATTGCTCCTGTAACTTCACAGGATGCAACATCTGTAACACAGCCTGTAACAAAGAAAATCAGCTCAACATCCGACACTCCGGATACATCTGACAACAGCGGCGGCAATGACGGCGTTGTCCAGACAGGTGAAGCTCCTCTGGCTGTTGTAATTCTTACACTTCTCATCGGCTCAACTTGTGTAATGTTCGTTCTTCGTAAGAAAGAAGAAATCCTTTAACGGCTGATAAAGACTAATAATTAAGAGGGACTGACCAAACAAAGGTCAG
>ENA-OQJN01000156-OQJN01000156.1-human-gut-metagenome-genome-assembly--contig:-NODE-156-length-34636-cov-12.117679_pt1 | contig 34636 bp, 30 predicted proteins | sample MGYA00242610_ERZ504777 | MGnify/ENA primary metagenome ERZ504777 (study PRJEB26092, sample SAMD00036350) | human gut metagenome | host: Homo sapiens | study: EMG produced TPA metagenomics assembly of... | reverse complement strand
CGCCATTGGTTGAAACTCCGGTAAATACGATGTTTGCTTTTCGAGATCGCACGATAAAGTTTTTCGTCTGTTTTTCGATGTCTGGCATATAAGCCACCATATCGAATCATTTTGAAGTGCTTCTCAGGGATATGACGAATTAATCGTTTGATAAAATCAATTGCCGGGAGAGTTTCTACAATATATTTATTATCTTCATGCCGATTGTAATGGAAGGTAACAGTATCACCATCATAGTTGTCTATTCTGGATGTAGCAATTACAGGCCGACCAAGATAACGTCCAATGTATTTGATGACTGTTTTGGAATCAGAAAGATTCGGTTTGGCATAGACATAGAAGCCCTGCTTATGGTCGTTGTAACATTTGGACTTGATTTTTTTAAAAGAAGGTCCAATTTTAGAATGCATTTCATTCAGGAGTGCAGTGCGGAACGCATTGCGAAGGTAAGAATAATTAAAATGACTGACATGACGCCAGAAGCCATCATCACTAAACCCACCTTCTGAAAGAAGGCAATGGATATGAGGATTCCATTTGAGGTCTCTGCCAAAGGTATGTAAAACCATGATAAAGCCGGGAGTGAAGTTTTTGGATTTATTAAGTTTGAAAAACATACGGGAAATGACGCTGTTAACTGCATGAAAAAGACAGTTAAGAAGGGAGCGGTCATAGAGGAAAAAATCACGGAGATTTTCATCAATGGTAAAAACACAGTGGCGATGAGCAACATTGACCAGTTTAAAAGACATATTGGTAGTGCGTTCCATGGCATATTTGTTACCACAAGTGGGACAAAAGCGGCTGTGACAACGGAAAGGGACAAATTTAAAATTGCCACAATGGGTGCAGACATACATAGCTCCGCCGAAGGAAGGATCGCCACAGCCCAACATCTTATCGATATTTTCCATCTCAGTCTTTCTGGGATGAAGAGTATATTTAATTTCTTCATAATAGTCGGTAAAGATTCTTTGTAAGATATTCATAAGTCTATTATGCAGGAAAAAGGAAGAAAAAGAAACCCCCTAACCCCTCAAGATTGAGGGGAAGGGGAGCTGAATAGGCGAAGCCTATTTTTTAAAACCCGATTTTAAAGCGTTCTAAAACTGGCTGGAGCAGTTTCTGGCTGTATTCGGACAGAGAATACTTTCCTTTGCAAAGAACCCAATCATAAATCAATGCCCGCTCAAACATAGCGTAAATCTTTACCAGTTCGCTTGTAGTGCTTGTAGGGCAAACTCTCCTTTTTGAATTCCATCTTCTATAATCTCTGTAATCCATGTGTAATAGAATCGCTTTTTATCGAGCAGCGATTTTTTGTCTTTGGTGACCAGCTGCGAGGAGTAGAGTGATGCCAACAAATGGATATCTACACTCGTCTCTATCATATAAAATAATTCTTGATTTAAAAACATCAGTTTATCGTAAGAGGGAAGATTGGGGTCTATTACTCCGGCTAATTCTTCATATTTAGAATCAAATAGATTAGACAAAGAACTTAAAAGAGCATCTTTTCCTTTGAAATAGTGATAGAAAGTTCCCTTTGAAGTCTTGGATGCAGCGATGATGTCATCTACAGTAGTGGCATCGTATCCGTTTTTGTAAAATAGATTCCATGCGGCTTTGACGATGCGGCTTTTTGTAGATTGGCGTTTTCTTGGCATGTAATTTCACTTCCTTCTTAAAAATTAATATTGTTTCAAAATGACAAAATAAAAGCGGATTGAGATAATCCGCTTTTATCATTCTTGTAAATTATAACAGAATTATTTTGTGCTGTCTAGACTAGCCTACCTGGAAACCATATTTCAATGGGTCTGTTCCGTCAATGAGATATGTTCCAACACCTGTCAAGTAGCAGCTTCCTGTAATCATTGGGATGACAGCATCAAAATCTGCAACTTTTGTAGTCTCTTTGATCACACCTTTGAAAGTTGTTCCGATAAAGCTTTCGTAGATAAATTCTTCGCCTACTTTGATCTCTCCCCAGTGATGAAGTGTAGCAAGTTTCGCACTTGTACCTGTTCCGCATGGAGAACGGTCAGCCATAGCATCTCCGAATACAACAACGTTTCTCATAGTTGCTTTGTCAGGATTTGGAGTTGGTCCGTAGAATTCTACAAGATCAACGGTATCAATGTCAAGCAATGGATGTTTCACTGGAATCTCTTTGTTAATGATTTCCATCATCTTCATTCCTAATTTGGTGTACTCAGGAACTGTCTTTGGATTGATCTCTCCGATGTTTAATTTTGTTGTGTCAACTAATGCAAAGAAGCTTCCGCCGAAAGAAATTGTAAATGGAATTTCCTGTCCGTCAACTGTAACAGAAAGGTTTTCTTTGTAAACAAATGCAGGAACGTTTGTCAATGTAACATTTTCTACCTTACCGTCTTTTACGATTGCCGTTGTACGGATAAGTCCTGCAGGAGCATCCAATACAACAGAGTTCTCTCCTTCGTGAGATTCTACTAAACCAGCTTCGATGGCTACAGTGACAGCACCGATTGTACAGTGTCCGCACATGTTTAAGTATCCGCCTGTATCCATGAACATTACACCGAAGTCAGCTTCTTTGTTCACTGGTTCGCAAAGGAAAGCACCGAACATATCATGATGTCCTCTTGGCTCGAACATCAATGCTGTACGAACGTGATCGTAGTTGTGTTCCATCCATTTTTTCTTTTCAATCATTGTGTTTCCTTCGGGTTCCGGGAAGCCGCCGATTACGACTCTACAAAATTCTCCCACAGTATGAGCGTCTACTACTTGAAGTTGTGCTTCAAAACGATCAAAATTTACGTTGGCTTGTAATTTCATAATATACAACCTTCTTTCTTTTTATTTTTGTTTAATGCTTGCTCTGAATACACATACTAGTCATATCTCTAATTGATCTCCGATTGAGCAGTCTGTGACTGTGCTTACATTCAATTATAGAAAATAACTATAAATTGTCATCTGACAAAGAGTGCCTGATCGGATTTTTTTAATCATAACATCTCTAAAATAAGGTAAGAAATGATAAAAAACTAACGATTAGACTATATTCTAGTATCTAGTTCAGTTTATATACACTATTATGTCCCAAAAGGCTTGAAAAGTCAATGAAATTTTGCTAAAATAAATTTAATAAAAAATGTCTAAAAAGTGTTGAAAACTGCGGAAAATTGTGATAAAGTTAGTGAGCAACGAAATGTGATATGGGGGTAGTTGGGTGACTGGTGTGCCTCCTGGTCTTCAAAACCAGTGTGGGGCGTTAAGAGCGTCCCGGGTGGGTTCGATTCCCACATGCCTCCGCCAAAAAAAGTGTTAAAAAAAAGACCAACAGAAAAAGAGGTCTGATATATAGAAAAAACCTATAACAATAAATAAGTGAGCAGAGGGTACTCGGCTTTTTACTTATATAAAAATTAAAAATATAAAGGAGAAGATTGTCATGGGAAATTTACAGATTCTACTAAGACAACATGTAGGTGCACCTTGTGAAGCGATTGTAAAAGCCGGCGACAGAGTGGAAAAAGGAACTCTGATTGCAACACCAACAGGGCTTGGCGCTAATATTTTTTCCAGTGCATACGGTGAAGTTGTTGAAGTGACGGAAGACAGAATCATTATTAAACCGGACGAGGAACAGAAAGATGAATTCGTACCAATTGAAGAAGGAAGCAAGCTTGATATGGTGAAAGCTGCCGGAGTAGTTGGTATGGGCGGTGCCGGATTCCCAACAGGAGTAAAACTTGGCACAGACCTTGAGGGTGGATATATTTTGATTAATGCAGCAGAGTGTGAACCGGGACTTCGCCACAACATTCAGCAGATTGAAGAAGAATGTGACAAAGTAATCCGCGGTGTGAAATACAGTATGGAGATTTCGAATGCTGCGAAAGCAATTTTTGCAATTAAAAAGAAAATACAAAAGCAGTTCAGACATTGAAAGAAGCTTTGAAGGATGAGCCTGCAATTTCTATTCATTTACTGCCGGACATTTATCCGATGGGCGAAGAAAGAGCGGTTGTAAGAGAGTGTCTTGGGATCGAACTTGATCCGACACAGCTTCCTTCGGCAGCAAAATCTATCGTTATCAATGTGGAAACACTTGCAAGAGTTGCAGAAGCAATTGACGAAAGAAAGCCTTGCTTCAGTAAGAATCTTACAGTGATCGGTAAGCTTAACGGTGGAAATCAGCCACATGTATTTATGGACGTTCCGGTAGGAACATCTGTGGAAGAGCTTATTGAAAGAGCTGGCGGCATTGATGGAGTATATGGTGAGATCATCATGGGTGGACCGTTTACAGGAAAAGCAACTACATTTGATGCGCCGATTACAAAGACAACAGGTGGAATTATCGTGACAATGGAATTCCCTGATCTTCACGGAGCAACAATCGGACTTCTTGTCTGTGCGTGCGGTGGAGACGAAGCGCGTATGCGTGATATCGCAGAAAAGATGAATGCAAAAGTTGTTTCTGTGGCAAGATGCAAACAGGCGGCAGAGATGAAGAACGGCGCTTTGAAATGTGAAAGACCGGGAAATTGTCCTGGACAAGTTAAAAACAGCATGCAGTTTAAGAAAGATAAATGTGAATATATAGTAATTGGTAACTGCTCTGACTGTTCCAATACAGTTATGGGATCTGCGCCGAAGATGGGCTTGAAAGTATTCCATCAGACAGATCACGTGATGAGAACAATTGGACATCCGCTTTACAGATACTTAAGAGTGTCTAAAAAAGTAGAACAAGATATTTAGATAACGGTATAACTATCACCAGCCGAATCACGTGGAAAACCCCCGATTTTCCAGAACTTAGATGAATCATCTTTGTGGAGACGGAAGAGTGATTGGGATATATACACTGGGGAAACCCGAGGACAAACAAAATAAGGAGGTAAGAAATTATGTCAATTACAGCCGAAACATGTAAAGAACATGCAAAGGATCCTGCAGTATTATGCTGTAGAGCAGAAGCAGGTATTACAATTGGCCCAGAAAACTTAGAAGATCCAACAATTTTTGATGATTTGGTGGATTCAGGGTTATTAAATTTAGATGGTTGCTTAACTATCGAACAAATCTTAGGTGCAAAACTTACAAAAACTTGTGATTCTCTTACACCGGTTACAGCTGATGTTATCGATGCTGTACAGGTAGAGGCAGCGCCAGCAGAGGAAGTTGTAGAAGAAACAGCAGCTCCAGTAGCAGCAGTTCCAGCAACAGCTACAACAACAGTATCAGGTGGAACATTAAAGATTCATATTGGAGAAGGTAAAGATATCGATATCGAGTTACCAATGGGAATCGGTACAGGTGCAACTCAGGCAGTAGAAGTACCAGCAGAAGCTGTAGCAGCAGTTGAAGCAGCTCCGGCAGCAGCAAACAATGAAGAAGTAAAAGTTGTTAGAACACTTACAAGAAAACACTTCAACATCACAGAAGTTAAGAGAGGACCAGAGACAAAGATCGAGGGAACAACTCTTTACATCCGTGAAGGAATTGAAGAAGAAGCAGTAGCTTCACAGGAACTTGTTAACAGCTTAAAGATTGATATTATCACACCAGAACAGTACCACACATATTCAGAAACAATCATGGATGTTCAGCCAATCGCTACAAAAGACGGCGATGATGAAATTGGTTCAGGTGCTACAAGAGTGCTTGACGGCGTTGTTATGATGGTAACAGGTACAGATGCAAATGGTGTTCAGATTGGTGAGTTTGGTTCTTCAGAAGGATACTTAGACGAAAACATTATGTGGGGACGTCCAGGTGCACCTGAAAAAGGTGAAATCTTCATTAAAACTGAAGTGGTTATCAAAGAAGGAACAAACATGGAAAGACCAGGTCCGTTAGCTGCGCATACAGCAACAGATGTGATCACTCAGGAAATCAGAGAAGCATTGAAGAAACTTGATGAATCTCTTATCGTAGATACAGAAGAATTCCAGCAAGTAAGAAGACCAGGAAAGAAAAAGTTGTTATCGTAAAAGAAATCATGGGACAAGGTGCTATGCACGACAACTTAATCCTGCCAGTTGAGCCAGTTGGTATTCTTGGTGGAAAACCAAACGTTGACTTAGGAAACGTTCCGGTTATGGTATCTCCATTGGAAGTATTAGACGGATGTATCCATGCATTAACATGTATCGGACCAGCTTCTAAAGAAATGTCAAGACATTACTGGAGAGAGCCACTTGTTCTTGAAGTACTTCATGATGAAGAAGTTGACCTTTGTGGAGTTATCTTTGTTGGTTCTCCTCAGATCAATGCAGAAAAATTCTATGTATCAAAACGTGTTGGTATGATGGTAGAAGCATTGGACGTAGATGGAGCTTTCGTTACAACAGAAGGTTTCGGAAACAACCACATTGACTTTGCAAGCCACCATGAACAAATCGGTATGAGAGGCGTTCCTGTAGTTGGTATGTCATTCTGTGCAGTTCAGGGAGCACTTGTTGTTGGTAACAAATACATGACTCACATGGTAGATAACAACAAATCTGAATCAGGTATCGAAAACGAAGTTCTTGCATGTAACACACTTTGCCATGAAGATGCTATCAGAGCTCTTGCAATGTTAAAAGATGCTATGGCTGGAACAGAAGTTAAGAAAGCTGAAAAGAAATGGAATCCAAACGTAAAATCTACAAACGTAGAATTAATCTCTAACGTAACTGGAAAACCAATCGAGTTAGTTGCTAATGAGCAGTCATTACCAATGAGTGCAAAGAGAAAAGAAAAATACGACTAAAAGCTAGGTGACGGATTATGAAATATGGCGATAAGATAATTAAGATGGAAGGCGTAATTGTGGAAGTTCATGACGGCTGTGTTGCAATAGACTTAAAAGGTCGTCTTGGATACTTGAAGATTCCGATGAGAATGCTGATTACGGACTATCCGCTTGTGGTAGGACAGGAAGTTGCATGGAATATGAGTTTCATAGAGCAGCTTGGTCCCGAAGCCAATGATAAATATGTCAGTAACCTAGATGTCTACAATAGGCGCCAGGAAGAAATGCGTGCCAAAAATGAAGAGAATAACAAGGAGGTATAAGAAATGAGTTTAACAACTGTTAAAGGAATGCAATCAGAAATTTTCGTTCCGATTACTCCGCCGATGGTATGGACTCCTGTAACAAAAGAGTTAAAAGACATGACAATTGCTCTTGCTACAGCAGCTGGTGTACACCACAAAGAAGACAAGAGATTTAACCTTGCAGGTGACTTTACTTGGAGAAAAATTACTGACCAGATGAAATCAAGTGAATTAATGGTTTCTCATGGTGGATATGACAATGGTGATGTTAATAAAGACATCAACTGTATGTTCCCGATTGATAGAATTCATGAATTAGCAAAAGAAGGATTTATCAAAGCTTGTGCACCTGTACACGCAGGTTTCATGGGGGGTGGTGGAAACCAGGAGAAATTTAAACATGAGACTGGTCCGGCTATTGCCCAGATGTTTAAAGAAGAGGGCGTAGATGCAGTTGTCCTCACAGCTGGCTGAGGTACTTGCCACCGCTCTGCAGTATTGGTGCAGAGAGCGATTGAAGAAGCTGGAATTCCTACAATTATTATTGCAGCTCTTCCACCAGTTGTACGTCAAACTGGTACACCACGTGCGGTAGCTCCGTTGGTACCTATGGGTGCTAATGCTGGTGCTCCTAACAATGTGGAACAACAGACAGCTATTGTAAAAGCAACATTAGAACAATTAGTAGAAATCCAGACACCTGGAAAGATTGTTCCGCTGCCATTCGAATATGTAGCTAAAGTTTAATAAAACTTTAAAAAAGCAGATGCGAATGCATCTGCTTTTTTGATATAATAAATACATCAAACAGGAGGTGTAATAGTTATGGAGGAACAGACAAAAGATTTGAGACGTCTTGTCATTAAAGCCTACCACATGAATGAAATAGAGTGGGGAGAGCACAATGACATCACAGTCGATGGGAAGATGACGGTTAGTAAAGAGATGATTGAAGAGCTTGTAGAATCGGAACCGTTGATTGAAAAAATCGACATACAGATTATCAAGCCGGGTGAACATGAGCGTTGGACAAATACGATAATGGATATTATTCCGATTTCCACAAAAGTTCTGGGGAAAATTGGAGAAGGTATTACACATACAATTACGGGTGTGTATGTAATTTTAACAGGTGTGGATGTTAACGGGAAACAGACACATGAATTTGGTTCTTCAGAGGGTAACTTGAAAGAGATGTTATATTTGAACCGTGCGGGAACACCTGGCGATAACGATGTGATTATATCATTTGATGTAACATTAGCTGCGGGAATGGGGCAGGAGAGACCGGGACCGACAGCGGCTCATAGGGCGTGCGATAGGTTTATCCAGAGCTATCGCAACAAACTGAAGAAATTCAAGGGTGATTTGTGTACGGAGCGTCATGAATATCATGACATTGTGAGAACGGGAAAGAAACGTGTGTTGATTATTAAGCAGGTAGCAGGTCAGGGTGCGATGTATGATACACATTTATTTGCAAAGGAACCTTCAGGAGTGGAAGGCGGAAAATCGATTATTGATATGGGTAATATGCCGATTATACTGACGCCGAATGAATATCGGGATGGCATTATCCGGTCTATGCAGTAGGAGGTGTGAACTATGGGAATTGGTCCTTCGACAAAAGAGACATCGTTACATCATTTTAGAGACCCTCTGTTGGATGTGGTTTCAAAAGATACAGATGTGGATTTGATGGGCGTGATGTTAGTCGGATCGCCGGATGGAAATGAAGATAAGATGCTTGTAGGAACAAGGGCAGCGGTCTGGGCGGAGTGTATGCGTGCAGATGGTGTAATCCTTTCCTGTGATGGCTGGGGAAACAGCCATGTCGATTATACAAATACAATGGAACAGATCGGCACACGAGGAATACCGGTTACAGGGATTACTTTTAATGGTACAGTAGCGCAATTTGTAGTAGTAAATGACTATTTGGACGGGGTTGTTGATATGAACAAGAGCGCCAGTGGTGAAGAGACAAATGTAGTAGGCGAAAATAATATGACAGAGCGTGACTGCAAACTGGCACTTGCCAAATTGAAATTGAAAATGCGTCAAAAAGAGCAGAAAGAATAGAGAAAAGATGACAGTAAAATACAGGGTCAAAACAAAGCATACAAAAGAGCTTTTAAAAGAATTTGTGAAATTTTCATTTCGTGTAAATCATCCGAAGACTACGCTTCGTCTGTTTGTTATCGGTGTAGGATTTCTGATTATAGGAACCGGCATAGAGAGAGGCTCTTTGGCGATGTGGATGTGTCTGGTAATAGGTATCTTGTTGTGTATATTTGCATTTGCAAGACATCATATCGGCGTGATGCAGCTGAAAGGAAATGATGAAATTTATCAGAATGACTGGGAAGTGGATACTTCTTTTTTGGATGGAGAGATTCGAATTAAAAATAGTGGAGAGACGAAAGGATTTTCGAAGAGTTATAAAGAAGTAGCTGCTTTGTATATGGATGAAAATAATTATTACATAGGGATTGAAGGGGATAATCTATACCCGCTTCCGAGAAAATGCTTTGTAGAAGGAAAGCAGGAGGAATTTGAGAACTTCATAAAAAAGAAAACGGGGCAAAAGATGATGTATGTCCCATTTCGCATGAAAAACAAATTTGCAATCATAAGGGAAAATATGAAAGCAAAAGAAGCAGAACACGATTTGAAATTAGAAGAAAAGAAAAGAATGGGAGTTGTTGCGAGGCAGATGAGAAATCATCTGAGGAGCAATAGCTCCTTTTTGTTTGTGAATTGTGCATAATGCACTAAAAATGGGGTAGTGCGGGAAGTAAAAAGTGTTTAGATTATTCATATTGTTGAAAAAAAACTAAAATAGAAAAAGTATTGTACTAATTGTTGGTTTTATGTTAGTATGGATAGTAGATTTATATAAAAATTCCAAAGAAAGGAAAGAATAAGGTTATGAGAAAGAAAAAGATATTTAGTCTTTTATTAGCGGGTGCTTTGATTGGACAGACATTTTCGATGGGGGCATTAACGGCTTCAGCGGAAGAAAATCCGTTGGTCGGAAAGGAACAGTTATCTGATAACAACACGGCAGCACCGAAAAAAGATGATGTGGTGCCAAATGCAAATCAGTATGAGTACCAAAAGCAGGAATTAGCAGCTTTCTGTCATTTTGGACCAAACACATTTAATGAATTTGAATGGGGAGAAAACTACGGAAATAAAACTCCGGATGAAATCTTTAAGTTAGAAGAAGAGTTTGATGAGGATACTTTTGTTAAGACAATTAAAGATGCAGGTTTCAAAAAATTGATTGTAACAGCAAAGCATCATGATGGATTTTGTATTTGGGCAAGTGAGCATACAAAGTATGATGTGGCAGAAACAAGTTATAAAGATGGAAAAGGGGACATTTTAGAAGAATTATCAACAGCCTGTACCAAATACGATATTGATATGGGGTTATATCTTTCTCCGTGGGATATCCATGATGATAGTTATGGATATAAAAGGGCAGATGGAACTCCGTTAGTGCGTCTTGTAAATGGAAAAAGTGTGCCGATTGAAGGATTGACTTGGGAGCAGGTATTTGAGCAGGATGAAAAAGATTATAATGAATATTATAACAATCAGCTGGAAGAAATTTTAGGCAATCCGAAATATGGAAATAATGGGCATTTCAAAGAAGTATGGATGGACGGAGCAAAAGGAAGCGGAGCGGGCTATCAGGAATATGAATTTAAAAAATGGTTTGATACCATTCAAAGACATGAGGGAAAACAAGCCGGATATGAATCTGACTGTATGCTGTTTGGAGCAGAGGCTTACACGACAGTCAGATGGATTGGAAATGAGTTGGGATATGCCAATGAGGAGACATGGTCAAAATCGAAAGTAGATTATGATAATAATACGATTGACAGCAAAAAAGTAGGCGCTTACACAGTTGGTTACGAAGATGGAAATCAGTGGACTGTTCCAGAAAGTGATGCGCGTATTACTTCTGGGTGGTTTTGGGGAACCGCAAAGAACACACCAAAAAGCGTAGAAGATCTTGCGGGAATGTACTTTAATTCGGTTGGACACAATTCTCCGTTATTATTAAATATTCCGCCAAATGACAAAGGAAAAGTAGACGATGCAATTTTAAAAAGAGTAGCAGAGTTCGGAAAGAATATCCAAGATACATTTAAGGAAAATATGGCTGGACATGCAACGGTGAAAGCGTCGGAAGTACGTGGCAATGACATAGATTACTCACCGGAAAATGTGCTGGATGGAAAAGATGACACATATTGGACAGTCAATGATGGAACAACGAAAGGTTCACTTGTTGTAGAACTTGGCGAGACAAAGACCTTTGATGTAGTGTCAATTGAAGAAGCCATTCAATTTGGACAGAGAATCAAAGAATTTAAAGTGGAATATAGCAATAATGGCGAGAGTTGGAAAGTATTTGATCAGGGTACGACCATCGGTGCAAAGCGGCTTTCCAGAGAAAATCCGGTGAAGGCAGATAGACTTCGCATTACGGTGACAACAAGTAAAGAGGTACCGATGATCTCTGAGGTGGGCGTTTATAAAGCGACAACAGATTTTGAATCTCCATCAGCTGCGCCAGAGGGAATGCAGATAATCGACGAAAGAGACGAAGCGTTTAAATTTAGCGATGGATGGACACAGGAAAATGCATCCCAGTCTCTGAATGGTACAAGTGCATGGGCAAAGAGGAAAGGCGATTCATTTGAGGTGAAATTTAAAGGCTCAAAAATTTATCTTGTGGGTACAGTGGATCCTGGACATGGAAAAGCGAAAGTTACAGTAGATGGAAAAGAGACAGAGATTAATACATATGCATCTAAGCGCGCCATAGGACAGATTATATTCACATCCGAAGACTTGACAGATGGAGAGCATACTTTGAAATTAGAAGTGTCTGAGAATAATAAGGCAATTGGAGTGGAAGGCGCTTATGTAATCAACAATGGCGGACTTGGTATGATTGGTGTAGAAAAAGCAGATTACACCATGAAAGAAGATTCTGAAATGAAGATAAAATTAGTTCGTGTTGGAGGAACTACAGGGAAAGCAACTGTCACAGTAGCGCCGAATCCGGGAACAGCGATTCAGGATGATTTCGATACCGAAGGAACGACGACAGTAACATTTGAAGAGGGCGAGAAAGAAAAAGAAGTCGTTGTTATTACAAGACGTAATACAAAAAAGACAGGGGAACAGTATTTTACAGAAGAGTTGAGTACGAATACGGAAAACCTGATTGTTGGTTTCAACTCGAAAACGAAGATTACGATTTTGGATCAGGAAGGTTTGCCGGCAGAAGTGACAACAAAGAAACTGCCAAAAGAAGTATATAAAAATGCTACGGCGACTTCAGAAGAAACAGTGAAACAACAACAAGGAATTGAAAAGGCATTTGATGAAGATAACAGCACATTTTGGCATGCCAACTGGGACAATGGTAAATTGGCGGCTAATCCAGGCGGTATATCTGTAGAGATACCACTAGACGAGGTGAAAGAATTAGCGAAACTGACATATTTGCCAAGACTTGACCAGGCAGATGCCGGTACAATCGGTCAATATGTGATTGAAGCGGCAGTTGTAAAAGAAGACGGCAAGACAGCAGAAGCGGTGGCGGAAGAAACAAAAGCAGCAGCGGTGGTTGAGGAGACAGAAGCAGCGGTAGTTGAAGAAACGGAAGCAGCGGCTGAGACGGCATTGCCTGTCGAGGGGGATGAAACAGCATCAAAAGCAGCAGTTGCTGCAGATGCAAAGGCAGCGGCGGAAGAAACAATCCAGTGGAAAAAAGTATGTGAAGGTACATTTAAAAAGCAGGGGAACTCTACGAATCCTCAGGAAGTAGTATTCCCAGAGACGGTAAAGACAAATCGCATTCGTCTTACAGCAAAGAAAATGGCTGGCGGAGAACATCCAACAGCTGCGGAAATTGCGCTTCACGAAAAGACAGAACCGGTTCTGTTTACGATTACAGCAAAAGCCGGAGAACACGGCAGCATTCAACCGGTAACAGGAGCATTAGATGCTGACGGTAAAATGCAAATACAGGCTGGAAAATTAAAGACATTTGCAATGAAACCAGAGGCAGGTTATGTAGTGGATGATGTAAAAGTGGATAACCAGTCTGTTGGAGCAGTAAGTCGTTATACAGTAGAATCTAATGAGGAATCGCCAAAAGATGTGACGATTGAAGCAACATTCAAAGCTTGTGAACATGCGAATACAGAGATTCAAGGGAAAAAAGCAGCAACTTGTACAGAAGATGGTGCAACAGGCAAAGAAGTATGCTTGGATTGTGGAGTAACAGTCAAAGAAAGTGAGGTAATTCCAGCACATGGACATAAGTTTGGGGACTGGGAAGTAACCAAAGAACCAACACACACAGAGGAAGGTAAGGCTGAGAGAACTTGTAGTGTATGTAGCACAGTAGAGGAAAAAACGCTTGCAAAACTTCCAATGAATACAGATAAGTCCAAGCTTCAAAAGTATTATGATGAGTGCATCGGATACTACAAACAGTCTGATTACACAGCAGACAGTTGGAAAGCATATGAGGTAGCATTGAAGGATGCAAAAGCGATTTTGGATAAAGATGGTGTCACACAGGAAGAGATAGACACAGCAATCAATAAACTTGCAGACGCAGCGAAAAAACTAGTGAAGAAGACAGATTCAGGAAATGCATCTGATCAGTCAGGAAATACTCCTGTAACAGGAGATTATTCAACACCAATGGTTCTGATTTTAGCAGTGACTGTATCTGTTATCGCAGTTATTTACCAGATGAAAAAGAAAATAAGATAATTTTTGGCAATTTACAGAAAATTGTGTGAAAAAATACTGGACAGAAATTGTGTCCTGTTTCATTGCTCTGCTGTTGCTGTGGATGGAAAAGCATACTTGTTTACGGCTGCAAGCGGAACAGGAAAATCCACGCATACAAGGATGTGGAGACAGCATTTCGGCGGCAGGGCAGTGATGGTTAATGACGATAAACCGATTCTTCGGATAAAAGATGATGGAATTTATGTATGTGGAACTCCGTGGTGCGGGAAGCATGGATTGCAGACAAACGTGGAAGTGCCGGTGCAGGGGATCTGTATTTTGAGAAGAGGAGAAGAAAATATGATCAGAAAAATTTCTGCAATAGATGGATATCCGGATCTGTATAAGCAGACTTACCGTCCCGGTGAAAAGGACAAGATGTTAAAGACACTTTCGATGATTAAACAGATGGCAGAAAGACTTCCGCTATATGAGATGCATTGTACGATATCGGAGGAGGCAGCAGTTATGGCATGGGAGAGGATGAAGCCATAAGAACGACCTGTAATGAAATAAAATGATGTCGGGGTCAAAAGCCCCCGACTTTGATGCCTACGGATTGCTCCGTGCTACGCACTCCCACAATCCTACCCAATATTCGCATATCGTGGGATTATCATCCCACTTTTATGCTCATAGCAGGGCGGGTTCTAAGGTCTTTCACCCACCTATGAGCAAGCTCATGTGGGCTTAGACCTTTTGACCCTGGCATCTCAATATTTTGATAAGCATGAAAAAGTTTTTGAGAAAAGAGGGAGAAAAATGAAGAACAGAAAAAAGTATTATCATTTCTGCTGGCAGGTGTTCTTACTTTGGGGTGCTTTCCGGTGACAGCCGGAGCAACGAATAACTCAAAGGACGGAACAAAGCCGGCAGATGGAACAACAGTGGAGCAGCCGTTCCCGAAAACGTTGTTTTTGGAGGAACATAATTCATCCAAAGGATTTACAAGATTCCGTATTCCTGCCTTGGTAACTGCAGGTAATGGAGCATTAATTGCAGCAACAGACATCCGATGGGATATTTGCGGAGACGGAGCAGGATTGGATACGGCAGTATCAAGATCCACAGATAATGGAGCAACCTGGTCTTATACGGTAGCTAATTATCTGGGAGATAACGGAAACCGGTTTAATCATGATTCAACAGCATTTATTGATCCTGCATTGCTTGCTGACGGAGATACAATCTACCTCGCATGTGATTTGTTGCCGGCAGGTCTGGCAGTTGCAAATGCAGCAAAATATCCGGCGAAGGCAGGAAGTACAGGTTATGATACAAATGGAAATCTGCTTCTTGCACTCAGTACAACCCGTGTAAATGGTCTTTCCAGTTCAACAGCACGTGCTGCTGCAAGTTATGATTATCATCTGGAAAAAAAAGCCGATGCGACATCTGAGTCCTGTTATGAGATCAAGAATAACAGTACCAGTGAAGTTGTAGACGGAGACTATACGATCGATGATCATTTTAACATTAAGAGTGCAGACGGAGCAGTAGATACAAACCTGTTCTGTGGAGATACACCGTACTTCCAGTTTCCAACGGCTTTTCTTTATATTACAAAATCAACGGACAACGGAGCCACATGGTCAGCACCGCAGCTTGTAGATGCCAAGAATGAATCCGAGCAGGTATTTCTGATCGGACCGGGACGAGGAATTACAACTTCTACGGGAAGACTGATCTTCCCGTGCTATCAGTATACAAGTGGAGTTCAGAGGACATCTACAATCTATTCTGATGATGATGGAACAACCTGGCATCGCGGAGCTACTGTATCAGGCAACAGCTCTGAAGCAGTTATTACAGAAGCAGATGGAAGATTGTATCTGTTTGTGCGTATGTCCAATGCCTATTATATATCTGAGGATGATGGGCTTACATGGTCAGAACCAAAAGAGACAGGTTTTAAGTATAATAACAATTGCCAGTTAAGTGCCATTACATATTCAAAGAAAGTAAACGGAAAGACTGCAATTCTTTTTGCAGGTCCATCTGATACATCAGCACGTAATTCAGGACGTATCTGGGTTGGTCTGGTACAGGATGACGGAAGCCTTCAGTGGCAGGATAATCCGTATGTAGTCAATGATGGTACGCATTATGCATACTCCTGTATTACAGAGACATCAGATGCACAGATCGGTCTTTTGTATGAAGATGAAGATGAGCAGCTTGAGTTTGATAAAATTGCAATTGATGATATCGTAAATGGTGCAGCGACCAGTGGCGTATGGGTTGAAAATGATAACGGTGCTGTAGTTAATTCTTCTGTGATCAATACAGATGCAACGGCTTCTTATGTTGTAAGATGCCTTGATGCAGATGCTGACATTACGGTTTCTTCATCTAACAGAGCAGTGTTGGATGCAACTTATGCAGATGGAAGACTGACATTGACATCCAAGGGGAATGTAACCGGTCTGAAACAGGTGAAAGTAACTGTTAAAGCAGGTGAAGAATCTTTTATTATGAATGTGACGATTACAGATGCAGAAAAGTACAAAGTGGTCAGCCTTGAAAAAGATGAGACCAGGACATTGACAGTAAAAGACGGAAACTATGCAGATGCCGATACATCTTCTGTTGATACAGCAGTAGCGGGAGTTACCGTAACAGGTAAGGATGTACAGGATACATATGAAAAGACGGTGGCACAGATTGCCACAGCGATGGCAACGTTTAATGGTGCAACTGTAGATCTGAGCAAATGTATGTATACATTAGAATCAGGAAGTGACAGCTACACTTATAAAGTAAAAGCTACGGCTGCAAATGGAAACGGGATTTACCTTGGACCAAAGGCATCTTCTACTGCCGGTATCCCGAATGTAACAACAGCAGCCAATATTACCTTTGAAAAAAATCCTTCTGATGCGACATTCAGTATTATGGATAATTCATCAGGCGGCGGTGGAAAGTATTTGTGTTTCCACAGTACCGATGCGACAAAACTTCATTTCGACAGACAGAATGTGGCAGATGATAACTGCTGGTTTGAGTTATATACACCGTCCACATCAGCGGAAGATTATGACTTGATCAATGGATTTAAGAAAATAACAAGTGAAAAAGAACTGAAAGCCGGAGTCAGCGTGCTGATTGTGACAAAAGCAGATGCACAGGGTAACAGATATATCCTGCTTTCTACTACAGGAAGGCAGAAGTATAATCATGTGGCAAAACTGGTAAAGCAGACAGCAGCGGCTACAGAGGGAGCAGCGTATCCGGGAACAAGTACCGCAGTATTTGGGGATACGAATGTAAGGGGACTTTCAGAGTGTCAGTATACATTCAAGAAGATCAGAAATGGAGTTTATGCAATTTCAGGACATACAGCAGATGGAGCAACCACATTTGTAACAATGGGAACAGTAGGAATCCCGAACAAAACAGCAAAAGCCAATATTACAGTTGCTGATGTTACAAATTCTAATGGCAAGGTATCTCTGTATGACGGATCAGCTTCACGTTACCTGTATTTCTGGAGGGATGCATCCAAACTTCATTATGACAGACAGGGAACACTTGATACAACAGCATGTGCATTTGAACTGTTTAAAAAGTCCGCAACAGCTTCAGCCGATTCACCGATCAAGGGATATGAGAAGATCACCGGAGCATCAGCGATTGAAGATGGAGGACAGTATCTGATCGCGGCAGAGGTTGACGGAACATACTATGTGATGAACCCGACACTGGATCATTCAAACTTCAGACATGTTGCCAAGGTTACAAATACGATTTACCGGAATCCTGCCGCAGAAGCCAGCACAACGATCAATTTTACAGGAGTTGCGGCAGGAACAACATCCGTACAGATCGGTGACGTAGTTTACTATGTGATCGTAACCGATGACGCAGTTGAGTGTACACATTCTACAACAGTTGTTCTTGATGCAAAAGAAGCAACCTGTACAGAAAAAGGATCTACAGGCGAAGTAGTTTGCGTGGATTGTGGAACAGTTGTACAGGAAGCACAGGAAATCGCAGCAAAAGGACATACTTTTGGTGAGTGGGTAACAGTCAAAGAACCTACGACAACTGAAGAAGGATCGAAAGAAAGAACCTGCTCTGTATGCCAGACAAAAGAGACAGAGACCATCGCAAAACTTCCGGATAAAGAAGACCCGGATCAGCCGGCAACACCGTCAGCACCGGAAAATGTAGCGAGCAGTGAAGTGACAAAAGATTCCATTAAGATCACCTGGGATGCACCGGCATCAACAGAAGGAATCGCAGGATATAAGATCTATGTCAACGGAGCCGTATATGCAACCGATATTTCCAAAGAAGCAGTAGGATATACACTTTCCGGTCTGAAGGCAGGAGAGACTTATCAGATCCAGGTTGTTGCAGTCGGAACAGACGAGAATGCAACAGAGTATGCGGCAGCAGCACTCAGCGTAACAACGAAGTCTGAAAATAAAGACGACAATAATGGCGGTAATAACAATAACGGCGGTAATAACTATAACGGCGGAAATGACAACAATGGTAATAATGGAAATGCCGGAAATAACAAGCCGTCAGATAACAAAAACACTACAACCGACAAGAATCAAAATAGTACAGTAAATAAAGCAGCTAAGACAGGAGATATGACAAACGTTGTATTCCCTGCAGCAGTGATGCTGCTTGCAGGTGCAGTAGTGGCAGGAGTCCTTTTCAGAAGAAAATGGATGAAATAAGAGTCTGATTTGTTAAAAGAAATACAGAAGAAAAAGAATAGAAAGCGGAAGCAGATGCATTCTTAAGATTCTCTAAACCACCTGAAATCCCTTGACAAATCAGCACATGACCGCTATAGTATTTGTAGTTAAAAAATATTTAACAATTTAGTAAAGAATTAAAGGTGCTGAGGAAGAGGAGTACATCGTTACTGCCGTCAGAGAGAACCGTTCGGGGAGAGGAGCAAAGCTGCCGGTCAGACCGGTTGGGAGAGAAGATCACCCGGCTGAAAGACGGTTTCGGAGAGGGATGATGGAAGGTAGCTTCTAAACCGGATATCTGAAGGGCTGGAAAGTCTGTGGAGGTTCCTGGATTCAGGATTTCAGAATGCAGAGGCAGGGCAGGTAGGATTTCCCGGAGTGGTTTCCGTTAAAGAACTTAAGAGATACAGAAAATTGTCTGTAAGATAAGGTGGTACCGCGAGATTTTCGCCCTTTACATTAGTAAAGGGCGTTATTTATATTATAGACAATTAGAAAAGTAAAGGAGAGATAGAATGAGCAAGGAGCTTGCAAAGACTTACGATCCGAAGCAGATCGAAGAGAAGATGTATGAAAAATGGTGTGAGAATAAGTATTTTCACGCAGAAGTAGATAGAAGTAAGAAGCCTTTTACGACGGTGATGCCGCCTCCGAATATCACAGGAAAGCTGCACATGGGTCATGCACTGGATAATACACTGCAGGATATCCTGATCCGTTATAAGAGAATGGAAGGATACAATGCACTGTGGATTCCGGGAACAGACCATGCGGCTATTTCTACCGAGGTCAAGGTTACGAACCAGTTAAAAGAAGAGGGAATTGACAAAAAGGAACTTGGCCGTGAGGGATTCCTTGAGAGAACCTGGCAGTGGAAAGAAGAGTATGCGGGAACGATTGAGAATCAGTTAAAGAAGCTTGGTATTTCCTGTGACTGGGACAGAGAGCGTTTCACCATGGATGAGGGATGTTCCAAAGCGGTAGAAGAAGTATTTATCAGCCTTTATGAAAAAGGTTATATTTATAAAGGATCAAGAATCATCAACTGGTGTCCGAAATGTAAGACTTCGCTGTCTGATGCCGAGGTGGAGCATGAGGATCAGGACGGACATTTCTGGCATATCAAATATCCGATTGCCGGAACGGACCGTTTCCTTGAAATTGCAACGACCCGTCCGGAGACATTGCTGGGAGATACTGCGATCGCCGTACACCCGGATGATGAGCGATATAAGGATATCGTAGGAAAGATGGCAATCCTTCCACTTGTAAACCGTGAGATTCCGATCGTTGCTGATTATTATGTAGACAAAGAGTTTGGAACAGGTGCTGTTAAGATCACTCCGGCACATGATCCGAACGATTTCGAGGTTGGAAAGCGTCATAACCTTCCTGAGATCAACATCATGAACGATGATGCAACGATCAATGAAAAGGGTGGAAAATATGCAGGAATGGATCGCTATGAGGCAAGAAAAGCAATCGTGGCAGATCTGGATGAGCAGGGATACCTTGTAAAAGTTGTTCCACATATGCATGCTGTAGGAACTCATGACCGATGTGGTACAACAGTAGAGCCATTGATCAAACAGCAGTGGTTTGTCAAGATGGATGAGCTTGCAAAACCGGCGATCAATGCACTGAAGACAGGAGAGCTGCGGTTTGTACCGGAGCGTTTTGACAAGATTTATCTGCACTGGCTCGAGAATATCAAGGACTGGTGTATTTCCCGTCAGATCTGGTGGGGACATCGGATTCCGGCTTACTACTGTGATGAGTGCGGTGAATTTGTTGTGGCAAGAGAGATGCCGGAAAAATGCCCGCATTGTGGATGCACACATTTCACGCAGGACGAGGATACACTGGATACATGGTTCTCTTCCGCACTGTGGCCGTTCTCCACACTTGGCTGGCCGGACAAGACAGAAGACCTGGATTATTTCTATCCGACAGATGTACTTGTAACTGGTTATGATATCATTTTCTTCTGGGTGATCCGTATGGTATTTTCAGGCTATGCACATACAGGAAAAGCACCGTTCAATACAGTATTGATCCACGGTCTTGTAAGAGATTCACAGGGACGTAAGATGAGTAAATCTCTTGGAAATGGAATCGATCCGCTGGAAATCATCGATCAGTATGGAGCAGATGCACTGAGACTGACACTGATTACCGGAAATGCACCGGGAAATGATATGCGTTTCTACAACGAGCGTGTAGAAGCAAGCAGAAACTTTGCAAATAAAGTATGGAATGCATCCCGTTTTATCCTGATGAACATGAAGGAAAATGTGGTTGAGAAACCGGAAGATGCACTGCTGACACCGGCTGACAGATGGATTTTATCCGCAGTCAATACACTTGCAAAAGATGTAACAGAAAATATGGATAAGTTTGAGCTTGGAATCGCGGTCCAGAAGGTCTATGACTTTATCTGGGATGAGTTCTGTGACTGGTATGTAGAGCTTGCAAAATACCGGATCTGGCACGCAGAAGAGGATCAGGCTGCAGCAAACTGTGTTCTATGGGTACTGAAGACGGTTCTCGGACAGGCATTGAAGCTGTTACATCCGTTTATGCCGTTTATTACAGAAGAGATTTACCTGGCACTTGTACCAGAAGAGGAGTCTCTGATGATGTCCAGTTGGCCGGTATATAAAGAGGAGTGGAACTTCCCGGCAGACGAGAATGTGATGGAGCATATCAAAGCGATCACAAAGGGCATCCGTAACGTGCGTGCAGAGATGGATGTTCCGAACAGCAGAAAGACAAAAGTTTATGTAGTCTGCCAGGATGAGGCACTCTGCAATGGAATTGAGGGAATGACAGAGTCAGTCAAGCCACTGATGAATGCAAATGAGATCATCATCGAACAGACGAAAGAGGGAGTTGCGGACAATGCAGTATCGGTTGTCGTACCGGATGCAGTTGTATATCTTCCGCTGGAAGATCTGGTTGATTTTGAGCAGGAGCTTGAGAGACTGAAAAAAGAGGAAGACAGACTGAATAAGGAGATCAAGAGAGCAGAGGGGATGCTTGCGAACGAAAGATTTGTAAGTAAGGCACCGGCAGACAAGGTTCAGGCTGAGCGGGATAAGCTGGAAAAATATACAGAAATGCTTGCTCAGGTGAAAGAAAGAATGGAAGGTCTTGGAAAATAAGATCTGATGTGAGGTCATGTATGAAAAAAATTCATATCAGAAAGCCCGATATAAAAGGGCTTTCTGTTAAAGTCAGAAATCTGAAGTTTAAAGATATTAAGGAACACTATAAGGCGAGAAAAGAGCGGCGTCAGAAAATTCTGGAAGAACGCCGGAACAGCAAATTTGCAAAGAAAATGCAGCCTGTATATAAATGGATGAACCGGCTTTCATTGCCGCTGCAGTATCTGCTGGCGTGCGTGATCAATTTCTTTATTGAGGTGATTTCCAGACACTCACTTTTTCAGGCATGGAATTATATGACAGGGACTCCGCTGGTGTTCCTGTTTAATGCATTTTTGATCTTTGCGACATTTATGATCGTATACTTATTTAAAAGGCGTGTATTTGTCAGGATTTTACTTAGCGTATTCTGGTTGTTCCTCGGTACGTGCAACGGCTATCTGCTTTTAAAAAGGGTAACGCCGTTTAATGCACAGGATCTGAAAGTATTGTCATATGCCCTGGAACTGACCAGCAACTATTTTAATGCATTCGAGATCGTAATGCTTTCGGTAGGAATTGTAGCGGTGATCCTCTGGATCATTTCCATGTGGAGACGTGGCGGACAGTATACCGGAAAGATGCACCGCCTGCTTGCGGTTGCAGGGATTGCAGCCGGAATTATGGGCTATATGGGACTTACCAATGTAGCGATCGAGAATCGGGTGATCTCCAATTATTTTGGTAATATTGCATTTGCTTATGAAGATTATGGATTCCCTTACTGTTTTGCGGCAAGTCTGTTCAATACAGGGATCAATCAGCCGTCAAGTTACAGTGAGGAGACCATGAAGGAGATCAGTAATGACGGAGCATTGACAACAAGTGAGACTTCACTTCCGTCAGAAGAGCGTCCGAATATTATTTTTGTCCAGTTAGAATCTTATTTTGATCCGACAGAAGTAGAATGGCTTCGCTTTTCGGAAGACCCGATCCCCAATTTAAGAAAGCTGTATAAAGAGTATTCCAGTGGATATTTTAAAGTACCGTCAGTAGGGGCAGGTACAGCAAATACAGAATTTGAAGTCCTGACAGGGATGAGTATGAGATTCTTCGGACCTGGAGAATATCCGTATAAAACCTATGTGAAAACCCATGTACTCGAAAGTGCGGCGACAGCACTGACATCTCTTGGATATGGTGCAGAGGCACTGCACAATAACGGTGGCAATTTCTACAGCCGTGCAAAGGTATTCAATGATATGGGCTTTGACCATTATACGAGTAAGGAATTTATGAATATTCTGAAGACTACTCCGAAAGGATGGGCGACCGATGATATTTTAGTTCCGAATATTATGGAGTCTATGGATACGACAGCGGGACAGGATTTCGTATTTACGGTCAGCGTGCAGGGACATGGAGATTATCCGACTGAGCCGACACTGGAGAATCCGGAGATCAAAGTGACCGGAGTTGAGGATGAAGGCAAGAGAAATGCATGGGAATATTATGTGAATGAAGTCCATGAGATGGATAAATTTGTCGCCCAGTTGATCGAGGCTGTGGAGGCAAGGAATGAACCGTCAGTTGTCGTATTTTACGGAGATCATCTGCCGACGCTTGGACTGGAGGCAAAGGATTTAAAGAGCAAGTATCTTTATAATACGAACTATGTCATCTGGGATAATATCGGATTGCAGAAAAAAGATGGAAATATAGCGGCATATCAGATCATGGCAGAAGTTTTTGACCGGTTGGATATTCATTCCGGTACGATCTTCAATTACCATCAGCAGAGAAATAAGACAAAGCATTATCTGTCAGATCTGGAACTGCTTCAGTATGATATCATGTATGGAAAGCAGTATGCTTATGAAAAAAATGGTGCACCGATCACAGAAGGTCATATGGTCATGGGAGTTAAGGATGCCGAGATCAAGGATGTGGTAACGCAGCTCAACGGCGATTACAGTATCTACGGGGCAAACTTTACGAAGCAGAGTAAAGTGTATATCAATGATGAAAAGCAGGATACCAAGTTCATGAATAATACGCGGCTGGATCTGAAAGATTCGGAATTGAAAGACGGAGATACGATCATGGTGGCACAGGTGGGATCAAGTAATACCATCTTCAGAACCTCAAAAACGTATGAATACAAGGATGGAAAACTGTCAGAAGTAGTGGAGACTGATGATTCAGTAGAAAATGGACGACAGGCGTTTACAGATCAGGAAGAGAAAAAGGACTGACAGGATCAAGGTCAGCAGATCAGAGAAGAAAAGGGCTGTCAGGATCAAGGTCGTCAGATCAGGAAGAAAGTAAGAAATGACATATCAGGAAATAGAAAGATATATATCGGAGATTCCGAAGTTTACAAAAAAGCACAGCCTTTCCCATACGAAGAGGTTTCTTGAAATTCTTCAGATCCCGCAGGGGAAAATGAAGATTCTCCATGTGGCGGGAACGAATGGAAAAGGCTCTGTATGTGCGTACCTGGATGCAATGCTGCGTTCCGAGGGGAAAAGGACAGGACTGTTCATTTCCCCTCATCTGGTAAAGATGAATGAGCGGATCATGATCGATGGTGTTCCGGTGAGTGACGAAGTTTTCAGTGAAGTTTTTACACAAACACTAGGGGCGGTAAAGCAGATGGAGGCGGAGGGACTGGAGCATCCGACCTTTTTTGAATTTCTGTTCGGAATGGGAATGCTGGCATTTAATTTGAAAATATGAATGTTCTGGATTCTTATTTTTCTGCAGAAGAAATAAAAGGTCTCGAAGAACAGGCAGAATCTTTTTTACGACAGGATGAAACATTTGACTCTGTATCAAAAATGATCTGTACAGATGATGCCTATGAGACTCAAAATCAGATTAAATTCTATTTTACATTGGATGACGGGACGTTACTGTTTACGAACTATAAAAAAGAAGAGAAGAAATTTCTTTTCTGGACACAGGAGAAAGAATATGCTGATACAGCAATAGCAGACTGGATGCAAAAAAAGAGTCGGAAACAAAAGCTGTAGATACAAGTTCCTGGGAAGAAGAACAGCAGCTTCCAAAGGCATGGAATGAAAATGGACAGGAAGATATTCCAGTTGCATTGTCCGGAAAAGAAAATCTGCAGGGAAAAATTCCAGAAGAGAGTTTAAATAATTTGGAAAAAGAGATGCAGAAATTTTTGGAAGGGAACAATGAGTTGAGACGGGAGATTTCAATTCCATCAGATAAAATTGTGCAGACAGATCAGGAGATTACATTTGAAGCGGATTTTACAACAGAGCGGATTGACAAAAAACACCTTCAGGTAACTTATCATATTGCAGCGGGAACATTTGGATTTTCGCTACAGTAAATCTGTGGAACTGTTGAAAATAGTTTGGAAATTTTGTAAACTAATATTAGTAAAAAATGCTGAGAGGGTGACGATATGGAAAAGTGGCAGGAAGAAGCATTAATAGAGATCAAAAAAAAGATGAGAATTGTAGATGGAAGAAATATTTCAGCAGAAGATTATCCAGAAAAAAGAGATTGCTATTCAGAATTATATAAATATGTAACAGAACACAATCCAGATTACAACGGAAAAATTTGTGCATTATATGGATTGAGACGAACCGGAAAAACCGTCATGATGAATCAGTGTATTTCTGAGTTGCCACCAGAAGAGAAAGAAAAGAGTGTATATATTTTATGTAAAGAAGCCTGTGATATGTTGGAAGTGGAACAGGTGATTGATGACCTATATGAGAAAGGAAAGAGGTTTTTCTTTATTGATGAAGTGACACTGATCGAAGATTTACAGGTATATGGAAACGTCTTTTCAGATTATTATCGTACAATGGGAGCGAAGATTGTTATTGCTGGAACGGATTCTTTTGGAATTTATATGGCGAAAACAGATATCCTTTATGATCGTACAATCATGATTCATACCTCACAGATACCATATGCAGAGTTCAGGAGAATCTGTAAAAAAGATTTGGACACCTATATTGAGTATGGCGGAACACTCACCAATACCACTTACAAAAATAATCAGGATGCGAATGAATATCTTAATACCGCCATCGTGGAAAATATTCTGCATGGATTAGAGGGAAGAGAAGAGAAAAGAAAACATGCTACAGTTTTGACGGAGCTTTATGATCGAAACGAACTTGTTTCTGTTATTCAGAAAATGATTAATAGATTTAGTTATGAAATTACTATAAAAGCAATCAATCGAACTTATAAAAGTGCACCTCTATATGCCACATATCAGACTGATAAATCAAAGTACCAAGGGAAACTTGAGGTTATGCTGATCAATGCTGCAACGAAGTCAGCATTAGGAATAAAAAATAATGATGAGATGCAGACAGTAGTAACACAAGAAGATTTGGAAACGATAAAAAAATATTTAAAATTTTTGGATCTGTATATCACGATACCTACATTTCGCTCTCTTAAACGTGGCGGTGGACGAGACTTAGAGATTTTGCAACAGCCAGGAATGATTTATGCACATGCTACGGAATTACTGAATCAATTGGAACACGATGAGGTTTGGAGTGAGACATGTGAGATTGAGGACAAAGAAGAATTTATGCAGAGGGCAGATCAATTTGTGAAAGGAATTCTTCTTGAAAATATTATTCTTTCTGAAACATATAAATGTTATCAAGATATTGATCGTAAGAGATTTTATGTGTCTCAATTATCAGTCGGTCCAGTAGACGACTTGCCGGAGTCAGAAGCTGATCTTATCATTGTAGACAGAGAAAAAAAGGAATGCTATTTATTTGAAATTAAACATTTCGATCAAGTTGTAGAGAGACAGACCCGCCATTTACGAAATGAAGACTTTATAAATTATGTCAGTGAAAATTTCGCTCCGGTGAAAAAATGTTGTGTAATATATAGCGGACAGCCAACCCATAATGATACGATTGCTTACCTGAATGCGGAAAAATTTTTAATGACAGTTCATGAGATAGAATTATCAAAAAATGCGGATTTACAAAATTTGTTTCAGCAAAAAGGAATAGAGGAAATCAAAAAGCCCGACACGAAACCAGTGAGAAAAAAGAGAAGAAAAGCTCGATTCACCTTTCAAGATAGTATATAAAATTCAATAACAAAGAAGTGGATGTAAAAAAGGAACAGTAAAAAAATGCTGTTCTTTTTTTGCGGATTTATCCGGATGAGGAAAGAGAAAATGAAATTATCAGAGTATTTAAAAATCGGAACAAAGATGAAAATTTTGAGAAAAGAAAAAGGAATATCACAAAAAGAGATGGCTGAAATTTTGGGAATGATTCCATCAGCGTATTCAAATTATGAAAATCATTTTACAGACATTCCGGTTGAGATTATGAAAAAATTTTGTAACATCGTTGGATGCAGCATGAATGAACTGATCGGATTTGATGTGAGCACTTCAGAAGAGGTGCATCCAATTTTTTCAATTTCTGATTTGATGCTTGTAATCATGGATCTGAACAAAAGAAGCTCCCTGTGTCAGTAACATTTCGTTCAGAGGGAGAAAAAATGAATGTGGATTTTCAAGTGGCACAGACGGAATATGATGAAATTTTGGATGGACTGGAATGCGAACTGAAAAAGTACAGAGAAGAAAAAATTGACAAAAGACAATTCCAGCAGAACGTAAAATTACTCTTAAATAAGGAGAATAACTACCAAAATAACGTAAAAAAGGGTCTTAGGGAACTTCCCTAACAAGAGCGTGAAATGTATTACATTTTGCGTATCTTGCAAATCACTTTCAGTGATTCATGGAAAGTCATACAAGTAGCTGTACAGAAAGTCATACAGTTAGCTGTACGAAAAAGGCAATCAGCCATACAGTTTGCTGTACAGATGTCATACGGTTAGCTGTACGTGCCATACAAGTTGCTGTACAAATGCCATACGCTTGTCTGTACAGTGCACATGGACTGCTGTACAGATGTCATACAATTAGCTGTACAGTACATACGATTAGCTGTACACTACCAAAACATTATGAAACAGGAAGGAATAAAGATGAGCAGAACACGAAAAACTTACAGATTATCAGATGAAGCAGTACAAGTTATAGAAAATAGGGATAAGTCAGTTTATCCAACCGCCACAGATTTTTTAGAAGCAAAACTATTAGCTCCGACAGAGAATACAACTGAATTATTAAATAAAGTTTCCATGCAGCTTGATGAGATTAAGCTGATGGTAGCTCAAGAGCATCAGAAAAAAATTGAAGAGCAGAAAGCATTCTTCTGAAAAAAAGCGTACCTAAAGTAACCTAGAATGTAGAATATAGATCTGATAAAATATAATTAGAGAAATAGAGGAAAAGAGTTGTGCCGATGCCAGGAGTTAGAACAAAAATTCTAATGATTGGAGATCGGTATTTTTTATGCGAAGAAGAGAGGAAATACAGAATGAATTTAAAAGAGCAATTAAAAAAAGTTATGGACGATCAGGAGAAACTGGAAAGAAAAAAAGATAAATTTTTAGAAGAGTATGATGAGAAGAAGAAAAAAATTTTACTGAAGAAAAAAGAACTCGAACAGAAAATTCAGAAAGAAAAAAATGAAAAAATTTTACAGGCAGTTCAGGAGAGCTTCGGAGAAATTAATGAAAAAAAATATGGACGCCTTTTTAGATATCCTGAAAAAAAACAGTGAAGAATTTTCCCTGGAGATGGAAATTGCTTCAGAAAATTTGGAAGAGTCTGTTAGCAAGCCGGAGGAACATGTACCGGATTTCGGCACAGAACAGAAGGAAGAGAACAATCCATATATGTTTGACGGCAATGAGTCATGAGCCAAAGAAATATCATCTATACGATCCGTTTTACGGAAAAGGAATGGAAACGTCTGGAACAAAAAATCCGAGAAAATGATGAGTGGAAGTTTAAATATGGTACTAAAGAAGGACGGGTAAATATAGCAGCTTATATCAGGGATGTCCTGTTTCGGAAAGAGATGGAAGAGATAAGATACTACAGAGAACTGAAAAATCTAACCTATCAAATTAGAAAAATTGGAGTCAATATTAATCAGGCAACCGCAAAGATAAACAGCGGTTACCAAAATTATGACTCCATTTTTATTTACAGAAAAATCTTTCACAAGTTGAGGAAGAGTTGAAAAGATTAATTGAAAAATTGGAGGAAGACCGTGGCAATCACAAAGCTGATGAACATCAAGCAGGGAAAGATGGGAGGGAGCAGACATCTGAATAATTCGATTCAGTATATTATGAATCCGAAGAAAACAGAGGACGGAAAACTGATCGGAGGAAATGCAGGAATGACTCCGAAAGAAGTATATCAGACGATGATGGATACCAAAAGTGATTGGGAAAAACTGGATGGAAGACAGGGCTATCATTATGTGATCAGTTTTAAGCCAGGAGAAGCAAGTGAAGAAACTGCATATCAAGTGATCAAAGAATTCTGCGAAGAATATTTAGGGGATGATTTTGATTATGTGTTTTCTATTCATAATGATCAGAAACATATGCATGGACACATAGTTTTTAACTCGGTCAATCGAATGAGTGGATATAAATATCGGTATGAAAATGGGGATTGGGGAAAATTCATTCAGCCGATTACGGATAGAATCTGTGAAAGACATGGATTACCGCCGTTAGAATTCGATGCGGAAATCAGAAAAGGAAAGTCCTATGCACAGTGGGAGGCGGATCAGAAAGGAAAACCAAACTGGAAAAAAATAATCCGTGCAGATATCGACTACATTATTTCCATTTCTGAAAATGAAACAGAATTTTTTCACAACATGGAGAAAATAGGTTATCAGATCCGAAAAGGAGAATCACAAAAGCATGGCGTCTATTTAGCATTTAAGGCAATGGAACAGAAAAGAGCCTGGAGAAGTTACAATCTTGGAAACGGTTATAGTTATTCAGAAATACTTTCCAGAATTAAAACAGAAAAATTTGTCTGTAAATATCCGACAAGTCCGAAACTCCGGTTTTATAGAATTGGTAAAAATGTGAAGTACATTCCGATGCTGGAATTTCAAAAGAAGAGAATACGAAAAATCTATTTTGTTTCTGTTGGATGCCATAATCTAAAGAATCCGTATGCAGTAGATTATCAGCAGGTGCGGAAAAGCATGTTACATATTAACCAGCTGTGGGAGGATGTGACTTATCTAAGACAGGAAAAAATACAGACGTATGAGGAACTATTATGCAGAGAGACAGAAATAAAAGAGCAGGAGAAAGCATTAAAAAATCAGAAGTACAGCACAGATTTTCTGCAGGAGAATGAAGTGTATTTAAAATACAGAAGTTTGAAAGAGAGATTAAAAGAGATTCCAGAATCAGAAGATGAATTTGAGAAAGTATTGGACGAGTTAGAAGAACTCGAACAGAATCTTCCGGATGCAGTTCTGAATGGAAAGACTTTTAATGAGCAGGAGCAGATAGAACAGAAATTACAAATTCTTCGGGAAGAAAAAAGAATTATCAGACACATTAAGAGAGAGGAAACAGAGGATCAATTTTTCTCTACGCCATTACAGCCGATAGAACGATCAAAAGATAAGAAGAAAGAGGTGCAGGAGCAATGGGTGAAAGCAAGGTGAGTATGATTAATCTCAACGAAATATTCCAGGACGTAAAATCAGATTTGATTGGAAAACTGCTCAATGAGACTAAGGACAGTAAAACATGTATGTGGTATCTCATGTGTGCATTGGATGGAATGCCAGATAAGGAAATCTTGGAACTTGCAGGATTTACGATTCCACAAATACAAGCTGCACGTACAGAATTTCTGATGAAAAAATACCAGGGAAACAGTCCAGTATACAGTGAAGTCCAGAAACTTAAAAGCCAGGTTAAAGAGATTGTTCAGGAAAACAGGGATGTCCGATCCTCGATTGAAAAAGGACTAGATAAGGCAATCCAGGAACAAATTGAGAAATCAAACCAGTTAATAGAAGCAAAGGATCAAATGATTCGGATGTTAAACCTACAGATGGTTGAGCATAAACGGCGGATTGAAGAACTACAGACAAAGGTAATCCATTTAGAAAAACAACAGGAAGACAAATATGACCTTGGGCAGACAACAGGAACTGCGAAAAGGGTATTGCCCCAGTCACAGTCTGTAGAATATCAAAATAAAAACGAAGATATAAGCAGTGAACTGGAAATTATATCGGAAGAGATTCGACCAGAAGAAAAGAAACAAGGGGTAGGAGAAAGGTTGAAAAAATATTTCTTTTCTACTACGGATACCAGAAAATTTATTGAAAAATATCTGAACAATGACAAGCTGTCTGATGAACAGAAGGAATATCTGTTGGAGTGCCTGGAATCAGGAATGAGTGTAAAAGAAATGGATAGTTTTGCGTCAGAACATCTGTCAGTGGATCAGATGAAGCGTTTAAGTTCACTCTACAGGAAGCGGAAAGGATAAAGAATGGATATTCAGGTAGAAATTCATCTGTCTTATGATTCCGATGTATGGGCATACGGAATGGTTACATTGGAAAATATGATTAGATTTCCAGTACAGCTTAGAAAATACAAGAATAAGGAAACAGGTGAAGAAACGTCTTTTATCAGTTACCCAAGAAGAGAACGGAATGGAAAGTGGGAAAATCTTCTTGTGCCGGATAATGCATTAAAGCAAGAAATAGAAAAGGCAGTTGGCGAAAAAATAAAAGAAGAGATGAGAAAAGATTTTTATCTGCCGGAAATTGAAGATCTCTCTATCTGTCCGATTGTTCCCAGGTATCCACCAGGTGCAAGAGCATACATATGTGGAGTAGCATCCGTTAAAGTTCTGGGGCTTACAATCCATGGAATTACAATTAAGCATGGACAGAAAGGATATTTCATTAATATGCCACAATACAGAAAAGCAGATGGATATCATGATGTAGTTTATGCCATTGGAAAAGCTATGCAAGAAAAAATTTCGGAGTATGTTCTTCAGGAATACCAGAGAATAGTGAAGGAGGAATGAGGATGAACAAAGAAGAATTTATACAATTTGTTGCAAAAAATTTAAAGTATCATCTGCCATCCGATTTTAATTCTTATCAGATAGAAGTGAACCATATGCGGTTGACAATATCTGAAAGTAATTCTTCTAAACAATTAAATGTGTATCTGAATCGAGCATATGAACAATTTGTGCAGGCTAGAAGTATGTTTCCCATAATGGAAAATGTAGCAAAGAATATTGCAGAGAAATGGTCGCTTATGAGTAAAAGAACAGAGGAAAAAAGGCAGGCGGTTAATTTGGTAAATAATTATAACGAAGCAAAGAAATATCTGCAGGCTATATTGTGTGATCCGGATATGAGTGCTATTGCCCAGGATCGAGTTACAACAAAGGCAGGAAGTTATGTTGTACTATATCAATTAAATCTTGCACAAACGACCTACATACGTATATACCAATCACAAATCGAATGCTCGATCGCTGGGAAATTACCAAAGAACAACTTCATCAGGACACAATGAAAGTCAGAGAAGTGTGGAATCAACCATTTATGGCAGAGTGGGAACAAGAAGCCTTTTATTTACAGTTTGGCACTCCGAAACCAGAGAATCTGTTGGAGTCAGATAGAGGAAAAATTGAATCAGACACGATATATATATTATCAAATAAAGCGTTAGACAATGGTGCAGTACTTATAGTACAACCTGAGATTATTGAAAAAGTGGGAGATTTGCTGCAACAAAATTACTATCTATTCCCTTCTTCCAGGCATGAAATGCTAGTGTATCCGAATAGTGGACATAGTATGACAGCTCAGGAAATGGAAACAGTGGTTCGGAGAATGAATGAACAGGAAAGATCACCAGAAGATCTGCTTTCTGACAAGATATTATTTTATGATTATCAGGAACGAAAATTGAAACTTGCTACGGAAAGGGAGAAGGAGCTTGTAGAAGAGAACGAATTGCAGGAAGATAAAATTTCTGAAAAAGCAGAAAATCAGCCGGAGAAAAAAGAAGAGAAGACGATGGGAATTATTCCAAGATTTTAAAGTCTAATTGTATTGTACCGAATTTCGGTACATTCTTATGCCCCAAAAGGAAAGAGAGGAAAGAAAAAATGACATATCAGGAAGAAACAGAGAAAAAGAACTATATAACATTTGAGGAGCTGACTAAGGATATTCAAATGACAGAGGGAGAGATTTTTCTTTCCGTGGATTTTACGAGAGGAGGAGAGGCGGAAGATGATGAATAAGGAAGTACAGGATTCTCTGAAACAAGTGGGAATCCGTATGGTAGAAGAACCCCCATTATTGAGTCCGGAGCCTATGGATAATCCAGAAGCGGCAGTCAGAGTATTGGGAGAATGGTTAAGTGAGATGGATCGGGAATTGTTCTGTGTTGTAAATTTGAATTCACATTTAACTCCTATTAATATGAATGTAGTCAGCATGGGGACGTTAAACACAGTATATGTAAATCCAAGAGAGACCATGAAAAGTGCGATTCTTTCTAATGCAGCATATTTGATGCTGGTACATAATCATCCATCAGGTTCACTGAATCCATCCAGAGAGGATATTACAATCACTGACCGAATACAGAACGCAGCTTCTATTATGGGAATTCCTGTTTTGGATCATATTATTGTTGGAAGAAATCAGGAGTTCTTCTCTCTTCGGGAAAACAATGTTTTCTCATATACAAATGATATCGAGTATGTGTCCGACCTGTCAAAATTACAATGGACACAACAAATGAGTGTTGCAGAACGTTCCTCTTATGGAAATCGGGGAAGTGAAGCAAAAGAATCAAAACTTGATACCATCATGAAATCATTGGAGGAAGGGGTCGAAAAGATATTTACGTCAGAACAATATCATATCTATCTGGATACAATGGCAAAATTTCATAACTATTCCTTCAATAATACCTTACTGATTGCCATGCAGCGTCCGGATGCAACGCTTGTAGCAGGCTATCAGACCTGGCAGAAAAAATTTCAGCGACATGTGAAGCGTGGGGAAAAAGGAATTAAGATTATTGCACCTGCTCCGGTTAAGGAAAAAAGGGAAGTAGAGAAGGTGGACGATGAGACACAGGAAATTATCATTGGTGTGGATGGACAACCAGAGACAGAAGTTGTAGAACGTATTTTACCAAGGTTTCGGGTGACAACTGTATTTGATGTGAGTCAGACGGATGGAGAGCCGTTGCCTACCTTGGAGACGAGAGAGTTAGACGGAGATGTAATCATATATGAGGATTTTATAGAGGGACTGGAAGACCTATCACCAGTTCCTTTTCAATTTATAGAAATTGAAAGTGGTGCAAAAGGATATTATAGCAACAGTGAAAAATATATTGCAATACAGAGTAATATGAGTCAGGCACAGACAATGAAAACTGCTGTACATGAAACTGCTCATGCAATCCTTCATGACAGAGATATCATGGAAGAAAATGGAATGACAAAAGATCGGATGACAAAAGAGGTAGAAGCGGAAAGTGTAGCTTATGTGGTGTGTAATCACTTTGGTTTGGATACGTCGGATTATTCATTTAGTTATATTGCAAGCTGGTCTTCCGGGAAAGAAATGTCTGAACTGAGAAGTTCAATGGATACAATCAGAACAACTTCATCACAATTTATTTCGGATATTACAGATAGACTGCAGGAATTGCAGAAGAATAAGGAACTGGAAAAAGAGAACGATGATAAGGTCATAAACTCAGATGATGTTGTTGTAAAATTTTCGGCAGAATTTGATACAGAATGGGAAGTAATAAAAATTACAAATATGTCACGGGATACTGTTGGTAAATTAATTCATGACATGGCTGCTCTTGATGAAGAGGAATGGGATGGTGACTATATTACCTATTTGGAACAGCATGGAGCTGAAA